>WNFY01001249.1_pt1 | contig 35990 bp, 31 predicted proteins | sample 5400091 | NCBI WGS metagenome assembly WNFY01 (sample SAMN13153364, study PRJNA577476) | soil metagenome | isolation source: 60 cm soil or saprolite under grassland replicate 1 | place: USA:California | collected 2016-06-15 | reverse complement strand
GAGCTGGCGGCGTTCTTGCGCAGCCGGCGCGAGCGGATCACGCCGGAGGACGCCGGGCTGCCCGGCGGGTACCGGCGCCGGACGGCCGGGCTGCGCCGTGAGGAGGTGGCGCAACTGTCCGGCGTGGGCGTGACCTGGTACACCTGGCTCGAGCAAGGCCGCCCGATCCGGGCCAGCGTGCAGGTGCTCGAGGCGGTGGCCAGGACGCTCCAGCTGGACCCGATCGAGCGGCGGCACCTGTTCCGGCTGGCCGAGGTGCCGGACACGACACACCCCGACGAGAGCGGCCCGGTGCTGCGGCCGCAGATCCAGGTCGTCCTGGACGGGCTGAGCCCGCTGCCGGCCAGCGTGGTGACCGAGCGGTTCGACGTCCTGGCCTGGAACCCCGCCTACGAGGTGCTGTTCCCGCGCATGCTCCAGGCCCCGCCGGAGGAGCGGAACACGCTGCTGTACCTGTTCGCCGGACCCGAATGCTGCAGCGCGGTCGAAAACCGGGCCGACCAGCGGGCGGCGCTGGTGGCCCAGCTGCGCGCGGCCTACGGGCATCACGTCGGGGACCCGGCCTGGACCGGCTTCATCCGGCGGATGGAAGCGGCCAGCCCTGAGTTCGCGGCCATGTGGGCCACCCAGGACGTGGCCAATCCGCACTACCTCGCCAAGGTGTTCCGGCATCCGCTCTACCCGCGGCTGGAGATGACCTCCACCAGCTTCGCGGTGCAGGGCATGCCCGGCACCCGGATGGTGGTCTACACCCCGGACAATGAGGCCACCCGCGCCGCCGTCGAGGAGCTTGTCGCGGACCCGGTCCAGCATCGGTTCCCCTGCTGGCCCGCCCACCAGGCCCGGACCCGCGATCTTCTTACGATCTAGGAACGTCCCAGCCAGAAGGCCCGCATACCGCGACAAGACCACCCAGAATGACTGTGAGTCACCAATTTCCTCGTTCGCCACGCGAACCGGCGATCACGGATCTACAATGAATCATCCTGCAGGCACAGGTTGTTACTTAAATTATGTTCCGAAACACCGGACCCAACGCTGCTAACCTGAATCGCAACACCGCCACCAGTAATCCCGTTAACCACGCGATCCGCGGACACGGTAGGTGAGCGGTTGCACGGAGGGTGAGCAGGAAACCACGGTCCGTTCGGAATAATCTTTGATCGTGATTTTCCTGTGTTCTCTGGGGTAGCGGGGTCACGGAGGAGCAGTTCAAAGGGGAACTATGACGCCGGTTATTGGCATAACCACATATGAGGATCAAGCGTCCTGGCGTAATTGGTCGGCCCGGGCGGCAATCCTCCCCTATGTGTACGTGGACTCGGTGCGGCGCAGCGGCGGACGGGCGGTCATGCTGCCGCCGGGTGGCGACGACGACGAGGCCAGCGCCACGGTAGCGAGCCTGGACGGCCTGGTGGTCACGGGCGGGCCTGACATCGAACCGGTGCGGTACGGCGCGGCGCGGCACCCGCAGACGCAGGTTCCCGTGACGGCGCGGGACAACTGGGACCTCTCCGTCACCAGCCACGCGCTGCGGCAGGGGGTGCCGCTGCTTGCCATCTGCCGCGGCATGCAGATCCTGAACGTCTGCCGGGGCGGCACGCTGCACCAGCACATTCCCGACATGCACGGGCACGAGCGGCACGGCGGCCCGCCGGGCGGGTTCGGCCTGCACCACGTGCGGGTCAGCCCGGACAGCACGCTGGCCACGATCTTGACCGGGGGCGAGGTCTTCGAGGTGCCGACCAAGCACCACCAGGCGGTCAACCTGCTCGGCGACGGGCTCAAGGCGGTGGCCTGGGAAGAGGACGGCACCGTCGAGGCGGTCGAGGCCGGACCGTCCGAGCTTGGCGGCTTCTCCGGATTCGTGCTCGGCGTGCAGTGGCACCCCGAGCAGGGCAGCGACCTCCGCCTGTTCAGCGCGCTCGTTGAGGCGGCCGCCGAGCGGATGGCGGCCGAACGGACCACCACCGAGGACACGGTACTCGCGCCTATGATCTAGTCTTTCTGCGTTACGTTGCCTCAAGGCGGCAACATCGGGTTATCAGGAGATAAGAACCGTGCCGGGAGGATCGCCCGCCATCACCGCGGCGGTTTTCCGCGCGGTTCGCACGGGCAATGCCTTCGAGGAGACCGTCGAGCGGCTGCTCGAGGGCGTCAAGCTGGGGGTGTACACGCCCGGTGACCGGCTGCCGCCGGAGCGGGAGCTCACCCGCAGGCTCGGCATCAGCCGTATCACGTTGCGAGAAGCGCTGCGCGAACTGGCCGCCGCCGGGTACGTCGAGACCAAGCGGGGCCGGTTCGGCGGCACCTTCATCCTGCGCCAGCCCGAGCCGATGGTGCACGACGAGCTCACCAGGACCGCGCGGGACATGGGCGCCCAGCTCGACGACGCGCTGACGTTCCGCCGGGTGGTGGAGACGGGCGCGGCCGAGATGGCGGCCCGGGCCAGCCTGACCATGCAGCAGCGGGAGAGCCTGGCGGAGTGCCTGGCCGCCATGTACGTGAGCGGCCCTTCCGGCTACCGCCCGGCCGACACCCGGCTGCACCTGGCCATCGCCGACGCGGCGGGCTCGCCGATGCTGACCGCGAGCGTGGTCGAGGCCCGGGTGCAGCTGGTCGACCTGCTCAACGCCATCCCCATGCTCGGCCGCAACCTGGAACACGCGAACGTCCAGCACGCCGGCATCGTCCGGGCCATCCTGGCCGGCGATCCCGACCGGGCCAGGCGCGCGATGGAAGAGCACGTGGCCGGGACCGCGGCGCTGCTCCGCGGCTTCCTCGGCGAAACGGCGTAACAGCCGCGTAGCAGGCGGGTAACGCCCATGCGCACCTCTTGACACGCTCCCCGGCACGGTGGGTGAATACGTTCATTCAATGGATCACTTCCATCCATATGTGCTTGTTTCGCCTGAGGGAGATCCCATGGCCGACGACATCGCCGCCACGACGACGGCGGGCGAGGACGAGCGCCGCCTGCACGAACTCGGCTACGCCCAGGAACTGAGGCGGCGGATGTCCGGGTTCTCGAACTTCGCCGTCTCGTTCACGATCATCTCGATCCTGTCCGGCTGCCTGACCCTGTACGGGTACGGCATGAACACCGGCGGCCCCGCGATCATCGTCTGGGGCTGGCCCATCGTCGGCCTGTTCACGCTGACGGTCGGGCTGGCCATGGCCGAGGTCTGCTCCAGCTTCCCCACCGCCGGCGGCCTCTACTACTGGTCGGCCAAGCTGGCCCGCACGAACGGCCCGGCCTGGTCCTGGTTCACCGGCTGGTTCAACTTCCTCGGCCAGGTCGCGGTGACCGCGGGCATCGACTTCGGCGCCGCGTTCTTCATCAACGCGCTGCTGAACCTGGTCTGGGGCGTCAGCACGGCGCACTGGGTCACGATCCTTATCTTCGCGGCCGTGCTGTTCGTGCACGGGGTGATGAACCAGTTCGGCATCCGGCTGGTCGCGCTGCTGAATGACATTAGCGTCTGGTGGCACATCCTCGGCGTACTGATCATCGTGGCGGTGCTCGCCTTCGTGCCCTCCAAGCACGCGTCGGCCAGTTACGTGTTCACCAATATCGTCAACAACACCGGCTGGCACAGCACGTTCTACGTGCTGCTGCTCGGCCTGCTGCTAGCCCAGTACACCTTCACCGGCTACGACGCGTCGGCGCACATGACCGAGGAGACGCACAACGCCTCGCGCAGCGGCCCGCGCGGCATCGTGATGTCGATCGTGGTCTCGCTGATCGCCGGCTGGGTGCTGCTGATCGGCGTCACGTTCGCGATCCAGCCCGCGCACTACGCGGACTACACCGGCGCGCTGGTGCCGCCGGCCCAGGTCTGGGCCACCGCGATCGGGGATACCGGGGCCAAGCTGCTGCTGCTCGTGGCCATCGGCGCCCAGCTGTTCTGCGGGATGTCCTCGGTCACCGCGAACTCGCGGATGATCTACGCGTTCTCCCGGGACGGCGCGCTGCCCGGCTCGAACTTCTGGCACCGGGTGAACAAGCGGACCAGGACGCCGACCAACGCGATCTGGCTGGCGGCGGCCGGGGCGCTGATCCTGGGTTTGCCGTACCTGTGGAACGGCGCGGCCTACGCCGCGGTCACCTCGATCGCGGTCATCGGCCTGTACATCGCCTACGTGATACCCACGTTCCTGCGGCTGCGGCAGGGCGAGAGCTTCAAGCGCGGGCCCTGGCACCTGGGCCGGTGGAGCTACCTGATCGGCTGGATCGCGGTCATCTGGGTGGTCTTCATCACCATCTTGTTCATGCTGCCCACCGCGAGCCCGATCCACTGGGTCAACTTCAACTACACCGTCGTGGCCGTGGTCGTGGTGCTCGGCTTCGCCGGCATCTACTGGGCAGTCTCGGCGAAGAACTGGTTCAAGGGCCCGAAGGTCCAGGGCTCGGCTGAGGAACTGGCCGCGATCGAACGGGAGCTCTCCGTCTGATGCCATCCGAGACCGGCAGGCGGCGCGGCCTGCTGACCCTGGAGGAGCTGCGGTCCGCGGTCGGTGCGGGCGAGATCGACACCGTCGTGCTCGCCTTCACCGACATGCAGGGCCGCCTGCAGGGCAAGCGGCTGTCGGCGGAGTTCTTCCTGGAGGAGGTGGCCGAGCACTTCTCCGAGGGCTGCAACTACCTGCTCGCCGTGGACGTGGACATGAACACGGTGGACGGGTACGACATGTCGTCCTGGGAGCGCGGCTACGGCGACTTCGTCATGGTGCCGGACATGTCCACCCTGCGCCGGGTGCCGTGGCAGCCTGGTTCGGTCCTGGTGATCGCGGACCTGACCTGGCACGACGGCGCGCCCGTGATGGCCTCGCCGCGGCAGATCCTGGCGGCACAGATCGAGCAGCTGGCTTCGCGCGGCTGGACCGCGCTGGCCGGGACCGAACTCGAGTTCATCGTGTACCAGGACTCCTACGAGCAGGCCGCGGCGCGCGACTACCGGGACCTGACCCCGGCCAACCAGTACAACGTGGACTACTCGATCCTGGGCACGGCCAGGATCGAGCCGCTGCTGCGCCGGATCCGGCTGGACATGGCCGGCGCGGGCCTGTACGTGGAGTCGGCCAAGGGCGAGTGCAACCTCGGCCAGCACGAGATCGCGTTCCGGTACGCCGACGCGGTCACCACCTGCGACAACCACTCGATCTACAAGACCGGGGCGAAGGAGATCGCGGCCCAGGACGGGAACAGCATCACGTTCATGGCCAAGCCGAACGCCCGCGAGGGAAACTCCTGCCACATCCACCTGTCGCTGCGCTCTGCTCCTGACGGGGCGCCCGTGATGGCCGGGGACGGCCCGCACGGCCTGTCGAAGCTCGGCGAGCACTTCCTGGCCGGCCAGCTCGCCGCCATGCGCGAGCTGGCGCTGTGCTACGCGCCGAACATCAACTCCTACAAGCGCTACGTGCCGGGCAGCTTCGCCCCCACCTCGGTCCGCTGGGGTCCGGACAACCGCACCTGCGCGCTGCGGCTGGTCGGCCACGGGCTCTCGCTCCGGGTGGAGAACCGGGTGCCCGGCGGCGACGTGAACCCGTACCTGGCGGTGGCCGCGATGATCGCGGCCGGCCTGCACGGCATCGACAACGAGCTGCCGCTCGAGCCGCCGATGACCGGCAACGCCTACGCCGACGACGCCGCGCGCGTCCCGCACACCCTGCGCGACGCGCTGGAGGAGTGGGAGAAGAGCGAGCTGGCCCGGGAGGCGTTCGGCGTGGAGGTGACGGAGCACTACGCCAACTACGCCCGGGTCGAGCTGGCCGCCTACGAGGCCGCGGTGACCGACTGGGAACTGCGGCGCTGCTTCGAACGCCTATGAATTTCGAACGCCTATGAATTTCGAACGCTGTGAAAGAAGACGCCGTGATCGGGGTGCTTGAGGTATGTCCACGTTTACCGTGCTCAACCCCGCGACCGAGGAGCCGGTCACCACGCTGACCCAGGCCTCGGCCGCCGACGCCGACGAGGCCATCGCCCGGGCATCGGCCGCGCTGCCGAGCTGGCGGGCCGTCTCGCCCGGGGATCGCGCCCGGATGCTGCGCGCGTTCGCCGCGGCCGTGGACGCTGCCTCGGAGGAACTGGCCAGCCTCGAGGTGACCGGCTCGGGCCATCCCATCGGGGCGGCGCGGTGGGAGGCCGGGCAGGTCCGCGACGTGCTGCTGTACTACTCGGCGGCGCCGGAACGACTGAGCGGCAAGCAGATCCCGGTGCCCGGCGGGCTGAACGTCACCTTCCACGAGCCGGTCGGCGTGATCGGCCTCATCGTGCCGTGGAACTTCCCGATGCCGATCCTGTCCTGGGGCATGGCGCCCGCGCTGGCCGCGGGGTGCACCGTCGTGGCCAAGCCCGCCGAGGCCACCCCGCTGACCGCGATGCGGATCGGTTCGCTGGCCCTGGAGGCGGGCCTGCCTGAGGGGGTGTTCCAGGTGCTGCCGGGCAAGGGCAGCGTGGTCGGGCAGCGCCTGGTCGACCACCCCGCGGTGCGGAAGATCGTATTCACCGGGTCCACCGAGGTGGGTCAGCGGATCATGGCCGACTGCGCGCGCCAGGTCAAGCGGCTCACCCTGGAGCTCGGCGGCAAGAGCGCCAACATCGTCTTCGCCGACGCTGACCTGGAGAAGGCCGCGGCGAGCGCTCCGTACGCGGTGTTCGACAACGCCGGGCAGGACTGCTGCGCCCGGTCCCGGATCCTGGTCCAGCGCTCGGTGCTCGATGAGTTCATGTCGCTGTTCGAGACCGCGGTCCGCGGCGTGGTGGTTGGCGATCCGGCCTCGGCGGCGACCGAGATGGGACCGCTGATCTCGGCGGCGCACCGATCGCACGTGGCCTCGTACGTACCTTCCGATGCACCCGTGGCGTTCCGCGGCCACGCGCCTTCCGGGCCCGGATTCTGGTACCCGCCGACGGTGCTCGCGCCGGTGCGCCCGGAAGACCCGGCTTATACCGAGGAAGTGTTCGGCCCGGTGGTGACCGTGACCCCGTTCTCCGACGAGGCGGAGGCCGTGGCCATCGCCAACGACACGCCCTACGGCCTGTCCGGCTCCATCTGGACCCGCGACGTGGGCCGGGCGATCCGGGTCGCCCGCGCGGTGGAGGCCGGGAACCTGTCGGTGAACTCGCATTCCTCGGTGCGCTACTGGACGCCGTTCGGCGGCTTCAAGCAATCGGGCCTCGGCCGTGAGCTGGGCCCGGACGCCCCCGACGCGTTCACCGAGACCAAGAACGTGTTCATTTCTACGGAGGAGTGAGCGAGCCAAAGGGCCGCGATCCCGTCTGGACTGAGGAGCGAGGAGCTTGCGACGAGCGACGAGGGAAGACGGGACCTCAAAGGCGGCCCGGAGGCGAGCGAGCGGAGGAACCATGAGGTTTGAGGACAGGACGGTTGTCATCACCGGCGCCGGGAGCGGGATCGGGCTGGCCGCGGCGCGGCGGTTCGCGGCAGAGGGGGCGCACGTGGTCGCGGTCGACATCGACGACGCGGCCGGGGAGAAGGCCGCGGCGGAGACGGGCGGCCTGTTCGTGCACGCCGACGTGACGTCCGAAGCCGACGTGGCCGCCGCCTTCCGCGCGGCACACATCGCCTTCGGATCGGTGGACGTGGCGTTCAACAACGCCGGCATCTCCCCGCCCGACGACGACTCGATCCTGGACACCGGCCTGGACGCCTGGCGCCGGGTCCAGGAGGTCAACCTGACCTCGGTCTACCTGTGCTGCAAGGAAGCGATCGGCTACATGCGGGTGCAGGGTCGCGGGGCCATCGTGAACACCGCCTCGTTCGTCGCGGTGATGGGCTCGGCTACCTCGCAGATCTCCTACACCGCGTCCAAGGGCGGCGTGCTGGCGTTGTCCCGCGAGCTCGGCGTGCAGTTCGCCCGCGAGGGCATCCGGGTGAACGCGCTGTGCCCGGGGCCGGTGAACACGCCGCTGCTGCGCGAGCTGTTCGCGGCCGACCCGGAGCGGGCGCAGCGCCGCCTGGTGCACGTGCCGATGGGGCGGTTCGCCGAGCCGGAGGAGATCGCCGCCGCGGTCGCGTTCCTGGCCAGCGACGACGCCTCGTTCATCACCGCCTCGACGTTCCTGGTCGACGGCGGGATCTCCAGCGCCTACGTCACGCCACTCTAGCGTCGCGCGCTCAGAGCAGCGTTGTGAGATCGACGGTGATGGTGACTGGTTCGGTGACGGTCATCTTGCCGGTATGGACCCCGGCTGACGCGTAGGTGCCCGTGGTGGGGTCGAGCCGGTAGCAGAAGACGGAGAGGATCTTCTCGGCGGGATCGTGCTCGACGCGCCAGTAGTGCGGGATACGGGACGCGGCGTACTCGGCTGGCTTGTCGGTCTGGTCAGCGGTCACCGAGCCGGGCGACATTACTTCCACCACGAGCGTGCAGTGCTGCGGGCGGAGCACCTCGTCGTCAGGAAGAGAGGCGTCATAGATTACGGCGTCCGGGCGGCGGTTAAGCAACGGGATGTCGCGCAGGCGCAGGTCCACATCGGTGGATACCGCGAAGGAGGTTCCGCATGCTGTCTCCAGGGCATTGGCGAGACGACGGCAGATGTCCTGGTGCAGGCGGCGCGGGGTGGCGTTCACGATGATGGCTCCGTCGACGATCTCGATCCGGCGGCATATGTCTTCCGGGAGCGCCTCGTATTCCGCGACGCTCAGGCCGTCAGGCAGGTCCATCCAGCCAGGCAAGACAGTCGCCGGGTCCTGAGGCAGGGCAGTCACCGGGCTCTCCCTTCTCCGTTGCGCTGTCAGGGTAACGGTAACCGGAGACGGCGGCAGGCGCACCCACGGCATGTGCGGCTACGCAGCCGGGATGCCGACGACCTCCACGTCGATGCCGTACCTGCCGAGGATCCTGGCGGCGTGCGCGAGGGTGGCCTGGGAGAACGGAAACAATGTGTCGGGCGAGAGCTGCCTGCCCTTCGGCAGCAGGATGGCATACACGACCTTCGTCGGCTTGAAGTCGGCGGCCAAGCTCCGGCTGCGGGGCAGCGCGGCAACCGTCCTGACGAAGCGCTCCAGCACGGCCGACGGCCCGGCGACTAGGCTCTGCGCCGAGATGAGGCCCTGAGAGAACAGGTGGCTGAGTGGCGCGGATCCTTCGGCGCGCTTGACGTGGATGAGCTCGTTGCCCGGGCCGAGCAGGTCGCAGATCTCCAGAGGGCTACGCGCCCCGAGCGGGTCACGCACGGCCCGGTTCTTGTCCAGGCACAGGTACTGGCCTCGGGACCGTGCCTCGACGTAGCAGTTGTAGTCGTACTCGGTCCGCCTTTCGGGGAGCGACCACGGCGGTAGGCTAATCGTCGGTGTGGCGGGGAAAAGCCGGCTGATCGCGTCGCGCGAGGCACGGATGTAGTGGGCGCCGATCTCGAACCAGTCGCCATCCATGAGGAAGAACCGGCGCGCACCGTAGGACACGTTGGCCTCGAGCCACTTGTCGGCCGACGCGGAGGCTAGTACCTCTTTCCCGGCTTCGTCATCGTTGAGAGAAACGTGCCCGCAGCGCAGCGTCTTGACCCGCTCGCCGTCGCGCTGCACGCGCGTGCGGCGGATGATGTCCTCTATTTCCAGCAACGGCGAAAGATCGGCCTTCCCGTGGCCGATCTTGATCGTGAAGGTGTGCGCCTGCCCGAAGTGCTGGAGCATGACGTCGGAACGACCCGGATCAACCGCTCGCAAGCATCGGCTCTGGTCGCTTCGAGAAGCTTCTCCAACTCATCGTCGAGTACCGCCTTCGTGTCGGCGTCGGACACCGGCTGGACATACTCGATGAACTCGAGCGCCGGGTCCGGCTCTTCCTCCTGGCAGACCCGCGCGCACTCGCGGATGTCCGCCACGAGCGCATCCGGCTTGATTCCAAACCGCATCCGCAGGCCGACAGACCGTCGACGAGGCCCACCGCTCCCACTACGACAACCTCAACGGGTACGCCCGCCACCTGCGCGACGCGCTGCCGCTCGCCACGTTCATCGCCTTCACCGGCACCCCGATCTCCTTCGCCGACCGGAACACCCGCGACGTCTTCGGCGAGTACATCGAGCTGATCTACGACCTGACCCAGGCTGTCGAGGACGGTGCGACCGTCCCTGTCTACTACGAGTCCCGCCTGATCGAGCTGAACCTGCCCAAGGGCATGGACCCGGAGCAGCTCGACGAGGCGGCCGACGAGGTCACCGTCGGCCTGGACGACTCCGAGCGCGAGCGCCTCCAGCAGCGGGTCGCCGCGATGAACGCCGTCTACGGTGCCCCGGACCGGGTCCGCAAGCTCAGCGAGGACGTGGTTCGGCACTGGGCGGTCCGCAGCGCCGAGATGCGCAAGTTCATCGGCGTCCCCGGCAAGGGCATGATCGTCTGCGCCACCCGGGAGATCTGCACCGACCTATACGAGCGAATTATCGCCATAAAGCCGGACTGGCACAGCGACGACATCGACAAGGGAACGATCAAGGTCGTCTACACCGGCGACGCGACCGACGACGCCAAGATCCGCAAGCACGTCCGCCGCCCTGCGCAGAACAAGGTCATCCAGCAGCGCGCCAAAGACCCAGACGACGAGCTCGAGCTGATCATCGTCCAGTCGATGCTGCTCACCGGCTTCGACTCCCCGCCGCTGCACACGATGTACGCCGACAAACCGATGCGCGGCGCGGCGCTCATGCAGGCCCTCGCACGAGTGAATCGGACCTTCCGCAACAAGCAGGACGGCCTGCTCGTCGGATACGCCCCGCTGACCGACAAGCTCTACGAGGCCTTGGCTGAGTACACCGCCCGCGACCAGAACACCAAGCCCATGAGCAAAGACATCGAGGACGCGGTCGCCAAGGTCAGAGACATGCTGGCCGTGATCGGTGACGAGATCCTCACCGGCTACGACTGGCGGACCCGCCGCGCGGTCAAGGGGCCGAAGGCATACTGGAACGCCGTGACCGGCGCGGTGGACTACCTCCGCGACCCGACCACGCCCGGCAACCAGGTCGAGGAGGGCGAGCCGAACCTCGCCGAGCGGTTCCGCCGCGCGGCGGCCCAGCTCGCCCGGATGTACGCCATCGCCCGGACACACCGTGATCTCGCCGAGTTCCGTGACGACATCGCGTTCTTCGAAGAAATCCGGATGCTGAACGCCCGGTTCGACGCCGAGGAGCGCAGGGCCCGCGGCGAGACCGTCCCGCCAGACGTCGAGCTGTACCTAAAGATGACATGCACCGGCTGCGGCCGTTAACGGCTGAGCGGGGGGCAAGGCACCCGCCCGCCCGGTGGGAGACCTCCTCAGCTCAGGCGCGTGAAGATGGATGCGGGGAGCATCCACGTCGTGCCGGGCGCTGCCCGTTGCGGGGCGTCCGCGGGAGCTTGAGGAGGTCCCGATGTCCATCGTAGGCGGGCTGGATATCCACCGGAAGCAGATCACCTTCGACTATGTCGATACTGAGACCGGGGAGGTGCGGCGCGGGCAGATCTGCCCGGCCGACCGCGAGCACCTGGCGAAGTGGCTGGCCCGGTTCGCCGGGCAGGACGCCCATTTCGCGCTGGAAGGCTGCACGGGGTGGCGGTACGTGGCCGGGGAGATCGCCGCGGCGGGGCTGACGGCGCACCTGGCCGACCCGGCCGAGGCCGCGCACCTGCGCGGCCCCAAGCGGCGGGCCAAGACCGACCGGGCCGATGCCCGGCACCAGCGGGTGCTGCTGGAGCAGGGCCGGCTGCCGGAGTGCTGGGTTCCGCCGTCGCACGTCCTGGAGTGCCGGGCGCTGCTGGAGACCTACCTGGACCTGCGGGAACAGCGGACCGGGTGGGTGCAGCGGATCCACGCGGTACTGTTCTGCCACGGCGCCCCGCGCATCGCCGGGCAGCAGCTGGGGACCGCCGAGGGCGCCGCGGCGCTGCGGGCCGCGGCCGCGCACTGCTCGCCAGCCGGGCAGCTGCAGCTGGCCATCGCGGCGCAGATGCTGGCGGTGTACGACGAGCGGCTGCACCAGGTCCGCCGCCAGTTGCGGGGCGCGGCCGAGCTGACCGCCCGGCTGTACGGCGTCGGGCCGGTCACCGGGCTCGCCCTGACCTGCTGGCTGGGCGGGGCGGGCCGGTTCTCCTCCTCCCGCAAGGCGGTCCGGTTCGCCGGGCTGGACATCACCGTCCGCTCCTCCGACGGCAAGGGGCCTCCCGGGCGCCTGTCCCGGCAGGGACCACCTTCGCCCCGCCACTTAACACCGACGAACTCGCCTTCTATGACGCGGTCGCCCAGAACGAGTCCGCCGTCACCGGGATGGGAACCATGGTCCTGGCCGACATCGCCCGAGACCTGGTCCGCACCCTGCGCCGCGACGTCACCACCGACTGGGTAGCGCGCGATGACGTCCGCGCCAAGATCCGCTCCACTATCAAGCGCCTGCTGGCCAAGTACGGCTACCCCCCAGACGCCGAGGCCGACGCGATCAAGCGCGTCCTCGACCAGATGGAAACCTTCGCCGACGACTGGTCCCCAGAAGCCTAGGCAAACAGTAGGACGGATCTACACCGTCCACCGGGCACCGGTCCCGCTCAGGGTGAGACGAGGGTGCGCAGGCGGATGGTGACGGGCATCGCGCTCAGCTCGGCCAGTACGTCCTGGCTGTACTCCGAGCCGATGTCGGTCAGCACGTAGCCGTACTCGTCCCTGGTCCGCAGCAGCTGGCCCTCGACGTTCACGCCGTGCTCGGCCAGCACCCGGTTGATCGAGGCGAGCACGCCGGGCACGTTCTGGTGCAGGTGCACCAGGCGATGCGTGCCGCTGCTCGCGGGCAGCGCGATCTCCGGCAGGTTCACGCTGAGCGAGGTGGCCCCGGAGGCCATGTAGTCGGCTAGCTTGGCCGCGACGAACTCGCCGATGTCCTGCTGGGCCTCCTCGGTCGAGCCGCCGATATGCGGGGTGAGGATGACGTTCGGCAGCCCGCGCAGCTCGGAGACGAACTCGTCACCCTTGCCCTTGGGCTCCTCAGGGAACACGTCGATGGCGGCGCCGGCGATGTGCCCGGACTCGATGTTGCGGCGCAGCGCCGCGTGGTCCACGACGAAGCCGCGGGACAGGTTCAGGAACAGCGACCGGGGCCGCATCGCGGCGAACTCGTCCGCGCCGAAGAAGCCGTGGTTGCCGTCCCGGCCGTCCACGTGCAGGGTGACGGTCTCCACCGACTCGAGCAGCTCGGTCAGGGTGGAGCAGCGGCGCGCGTTGCCGAGCGCGAGCTTGTCGGCGATGTCGTAGAAGTACACGGCCATGCCGAGGTTCTCCGCGAGCACCGACAGCTGAGTGCCGATGTTGCCGTAGCCCACGATGCCGATCTTGCGCCCGCGCACCTCGTGGCTGCCGGCCGCGGACTTGTCCCACTGCCCCTCGTGCATCTGGGCGTTCTTCTCCGGCAGCCGCCGGGCCATGGCGATGATCTCGGCTAGCGCGAGCTCCACCACGCTGCGGGTGTTGGAGAACGGCGCGTTGAACACCGCGACGCCGCGGCGGCTCGCGGCGGCCACGTCGACCTGGTTGACGCCGATGCAGAAGGCTCCGATCGCCACCAGATCCGGGGCCGCGTCCAGGACGCGCTCGGTGATCTGGGTCCCCGACCTGATGCCGAGCAGGTTCACGCCGTCGATGGCCGCGATGAGCTCGTCCTCGCCGAGCGCGCGGGCCAGCGTGTCGACCTGGTAGCCCTCCTTGGCCAGCCGCACCGACGCGTCCGTGTGGATGTTCTCGAGCAGCAGCGCTCTCGTCGTCACAGAGTTCGTACCTTTCGAACTACTTTGCCCAGGTCCCGCAGGCGGACAGGCTCATCCCCGTAACCCTTTATACCTAACGGGCCGCGGTGGCTGCCCCGGTCAGCTGCCCGTGCTCCCCCGGGCCGAGGCCGCTGAGCTTGGCCCGCACCTCGTCTGCCAGCGGATGCGGGAGCCGGTCGAGTATGACGATGGCGTCACGCCAGGCCGTCCGGGCGGCCTCCCGGTCGCCCTCGGCCAGCAGGGCGTCGCCGAGCCCGCTCAGCGAGTTCCCCTCGCCGAACGGCGCGCCGATCTCGCGGTAGGCCTCGATGGCCTTGGTGTAGTGCGCCTTGGCCTGGGTGATGTCCCCTAGGTGCAGGTAGACGTAGCCGATGCTGTCCAGGGTGTCGGCGGTGCCGCCGCGGTGCCCGGAGTCGCGGTGCAGGCTCAGCGCCCGCTGGCAGTGGGTCAGCGCCCGGTCGTACTGGCCCAGCTGAGCGTACAGCCAGCCGACTCCGTTCTCCGAACTGGCCTGCGTCCACCAGTGCCCGACGGCCTTGAGCATTCGCAGCGCGTCCAGCGCGACGGCCAGGGCCTCGGGGTAGCGTTCCTGCTTTTCCAGCATGCCGCCTAGGCCATGGAGCACCATGGCCTCGTTGGCCCGGTCGCCGAGCTCGCGGAACATGTCGAGCGCCTTGCGGATGTTCGGGTCTGCGGCCTCGTACTCGCGCACCTGGGCGTGCGCGTGACCGAGCATGTAGTGCGCGTGCGCCAGGGCGAGCGTGTCGCCGAGGCGCTCGGCCGCGGCCAGCGCGGTCTCCTGGATCGCGATGTAGTCCTGCCACCGGCCGCGCCGGTTGAAGAACGGGCCGAGCGCCCAGGGGATCTGCCAGGCGTGGGTGTCGAAGCCGCGGGCGCCGGCGTAGCCGATGAGCGCGAGCAGCACCGGGACCTCGGCGTCGAACCAGGCCATCGCCTGGTCCTTGTCCGTCACCTCGGCGGGCAGCACACCCGGCTGCGGCCCGGCCATCTGCAGCGCGGACCGGAACGGGCTGAACCGGTTGGAGGCTGCCATCGCGGTGTGCAGGTAGTGGTCAAGCACCCGGTGCGCCGCGGCCCGGCGCTCGGGCTCCGGGTCGTGTCGTTCGGCCTGGTCGGCCGCGTACGCACGGAGCAGGTCGTGGAACGTGAACCGGGCCGGCAGGTACTCGGCCACCATGTGGGTCCGGGCCAGCTCGCGCAGCGCGGCGCCCGCAGCGGCCCGCGGCATCCCGGCCAGGCTGGCCGCCGCCGACAGCGAGATGTCCGGGCCCGGGTGCACGCCGAGCAGGCGGAACAGCCGCGCCGCGGGCTCGGAGAGCTGGTCGTAGGACCAGGAGAGCACGGCCCGCACGTTGGTCACCGCGTCGCCGGCCTCCAATGCGTCGAGCCTGCCCCGGGCGTCGTGCAGCTCGGCGGCGAGCTCGGTCAGCGGGCGCTTGGGCCGCCCCGCCGCCCGGCCGGCCGCGATGCTCAGGGCCAGCGGGAGGCGGGCGCAGGCGGCGATGATCTCGTCTGCGGCTCCGGGTTCGGCCGCGACGCGGCCCCGGCCGAGCCGGCGGGCGAGCATCTCGTGTGCCTCGCTGTCGCCGAGCACGTCGAGGGTGAGCGGAATCGCGCCTTCGGCCGCGACAAGACCGGTCAGCTCGTTGCGGGTGGTCACCACGACCAGTGAGCCCGGCGCGCCGGGCAGCAGCGGCCGCACCTGGGCGACGTTGCGCGCGTTGTCCAGGACGATCAGCATCTGCCTGTCGTCGAGCAGGCTGCGGAACAGCGCGGAACGGCCCTCGGTGTCGGCCGGGATCCGGTGCGGCGGCACGCCCAGCGCATCGAGGAACAAGCGCAGCGCCTCGGCCGGCTCCATCGGCGGCGTGGCCGGGTCAAGACCGCGCAGGTTGACGTACAGCTGGCCGCCGGGGAACCGCTTGGCGACCTGGTGGCCGAACCTGATGGCGAGCGCGGTCTTCCCGGTCCCCGCGGTGCCGGAGAGGACCACGATCGGGACCGTCGGGCCGGAGTCCTGCTGGCCGGGACTCTGCTGGCCGGGCTCGGCGGGCAGCATCGCCCGGAGAATGCTGAGCTCTTCGCGGCGGCCGGAGAAACCCGGCGCGTCCAGCGGCAGCTGGGCTGGCACCGGCGTGGTCCTGCCCTCGGGCCTGGGCCGCCGCTGTCCGCCGTCGGGCGCCGGCCCAGTGCCCGCGCCCGCGTCCTCGTCGGACGGCGCGGACCCGCCGGCACCGCGGATAGCCAGCCCGTTCGGGACCGATAGCGCCGGATCGGAGGTCAGGACCTGCTGGTGGATGCGGGACAGGTCGCCGCCGGGGTCGATGCCGAGTTCCTCGGCCAGCACCCGGCGGCCCTCGGCGAATACCCGCAGCGCCTCGGCCTGCCGCCCGCAGCGGTACAGCGCGACCATCAGCAGCCCGCGCATCCGCTCGCGCAGCGGGTGATCGGCCACCATCGCGGTCAGGTCGGGCACGACCTCCTCGTGCCGGCCGAGCGCCAGCAGCACGTCGGCGCGCTCTTCGGCGGCGGCCGAGCGCAGCTCGCCGAGCCTGACCCGCTCGGTCTCCGCGAACGGCCCGGGGACCCCGGCGAAGGCGCTGCCACGCCACAGCGAGAGCGCGGAGTCGAGCGCGGACACCGCGCCGGCCGCGTCGCCCGCCTTGCGCAGCTGGCGGGCCCGGCCCAGGTCCTGCTCGAAGGCGACCGCGTCCGGCTGTCCCGGCACCAGGTGCAGCACGTAGCCGGCCCCGGACGAGACCAGGACACGCCCCGGGCCGCGCAGCGACCGGTTCGGCTCGATGACCCGCCGCAGGCCGGCCACGTAAGTGTAGATGCCGCCCTCGGCGCTGGCCGGGGGATCCTGCCCCCAGACGGCATCGACGAGCTCACCCCGGGAGATCACCCGGTTGGCCCGCATCGCTAGGATGCCAAGCACAGCTTGCTGCCTGGGCTGCCCCACCGGTAGTTCCTGGTCGCCATACCAGGCCATTACGGGACCAAGCACGCCGACGCGCAACGCCACGGCTTCGCCGATCCTTCCGCTCGCCAGATAACCCTTCGGACCCGAAGGCCCGCCCCCCTCCAGGGCCGGAGCTTCTTATCAAGGTTACAGTGATTTGCGCTGGTCCTCCAGAAAAAATCTAGATCGTATAGAGACGGCCCTTTCATAGTTGATCGCGCGCCACGAGGGCGCCCGCTGCGTGGGCCTGGGCTCCAGCCTCTGCAGGTGGGGCGCGCCGGAAGCGCGCACGATGCGGGGAGGCTGGGAGATGACGGTTAACCGGCGGGACCGTTGTTACTGCCCGTGCTGCCGGGATTCCTGAGACTAAATGGACGCCGCCGCAATCACTTCGCCCGCGCCAGCGGTCCTCCAGAAGCTGGTCCGCGCGCCGGCCTGGCTGGGGTTCGCAGTTCCCTCGCCCGTTCGGCCCGGCGCCGCCGGCTGAAGCCTCCGGGTACGCGCGACCCGGAGCCGCCGGCCCCCACGGCACCCCCCTCACACCTGCCGTGGGGCCGGCCCGCGGGCGGCGGGGCGGCCGAGTCGCCGAGCGCGGGCGCGCCAGTATGGTGGAACGCCTAACATAGAGCCCGGTACCCGGGACGACGGACTACTCCTGCGCGCCGGCGCAGGCTTGGAACCAGCAGGCACGCGGCCAAACCGCCAGCTGGCTGACGCAAGGGTTGGACGAAGCGAGCATGGGCAAGGCAAGCAGGACCAAGGTCGACGCCAGCCGCCGGGAGAAGATCGCCGCACAGCGCGCGGCCGAACGTCGCGCCGAGCAGCGCCGGCGGATTCTCATCGCGTCGGGCAGCATCCTCGTCGTGATAGCGGTCGTGGTGACCTTCATCGTGATCAAGGCGAACAACAAGCCGTCGGGCAACTCGTCCAACGGCCCCACCGGTTCGGCCCTGGCCAGCGTGGTGTCCAAGGTCACGAATGTCCCGGCCAGCACGCTGGACAAGATCGGTGACGGCGGCGGCTCGTTCACCGGGAAGATCCCGCCCGTCAACGGCGGGACGCCGCTGACCTCTGGCGGCAAGCCCGAGATGCTGTACATGGGCGCCGAGTACTGCCCGTACTGCGCGGCCGAGCGCTGGTCGATGATCGTGGCCCTGAGCCGGTTCGGCACCTTCTCCGGGCTGAGCACCATTCACTCCTCGACCACGGACACGCCGTCCAATATCCCGACGTTCACGTTCCACGGCTCGTCGTACACCAGCAAGTACCTGACGTTCACCCCGGTCGAGATGCAGACCAACGTCCTGGACCAGTCGACCGGCAACTACCCCGTCCTGGAGAAGCCGACAGCGGCCCAGCAGGCGCTGCTCACCAAGTACGACGCCCCGCCGTATGTCTCGTCTGCCAATGCGGGCGCGATCCCGTTCATCTACTTCGGCGGCAAGTACCTGAGCGTCGGGGCCACCTACAATCCGACGGTGCTCAACGGGAAGAACTGGGACCAGATCGCGTCCGCCCTGAGCGACCCGAACAGCAGCATCGCCAAGGCCATCGGCGGGTCGGCCAACCACATCACGGCCGCGATCTGCAAGATGACCGGCAACCAGCCGGCCAGCGCCTGCACCGCCACGGTCCAGTCTCTGGAGAAGAGCCTGTGAGCGTTATGCAATACCGGCTGCGAGTGCAGGCCTTTGGGGCCTGCGCGAGCAGCCGGTGCAAGTCGCACGGACAGCAACCTCAGCGGGTACTTGCATAACGCGAACAACTACAAGATTCTGTAGATCCTGAGCTGACGCTAAGGATTCAAGCGGAGGCCCGCGCGGTACAATCTGGCGTCAGGTGCCGGCCGCGCTGAGTATCCGCGGACCGCGCGCTCCAGTCCGTGACATCACCGGAGGCGAAGCTCGCGATGACCGCTTCGAAGTCAAGCCGTGCCCGCAACGCCCGGGCCGCTGCTCAGGCTGGCGCTCGGGCCGGCGCGGCCAGGAACGGGGCCAGGGGCGGCACCGCGGTCAGGGGCGGCACCGCGGTCAGGGACGGTGACCGGGCGCGGAACGGTGCGGCCGCACGCGGGCCGCGGACGCTAGAGGTCAGGGACGAGCCCGCGGAGCGCGGACCCGCGCCCTGGCTGCAGATCGCCACCTTCGTGCTGGCCCTGGCCGGGCTGGGCGTGTCGATCTACCTGACCATCGCTCACTTCACCGAGTCGGCGCTGGCCGGCTGCTCGGAATCGGGCCTGGTGAACTGCACCAAGGTAACCACGAGCCCGCAGTCCTACGTGTTCGGGATCCCGGTCGCAGTGCTCGGGCTGGCCTTCTTCGTGTTCGCCGTGGTCATCATGAGCCCGTGGGCGTGGCGGGCGTCCCGGCGCGAGATCCACCTCGCCCGGATAGCGTCGCTGGTGGTCGGCATCGGCTTCGTGCTCTATCTGGTCTACGCCGAGCTGTTCACCATCGGAAGCATCTGCCTCTACTGCACCAGCGTGCACGTCATCACGTTCCTGCTGTTCGTGCTGACCGCCTTCGCGGCCGCGGCCTGGGGCCTGAAGCCCGGCGCCCCCTGGAAGCTCGTCCCCGACCGCCAGCCGGAGTAACCCGCTACCGGTCACGTGAGCCGCGGCGCGGACGCCAAAGACGCCGCCGGGACTGCCGTGACGGGAGTACCGCCTGGGCTGACTGGGGCGCCGGCAGGAGCGGGCATGCGGCAAAGGAGGTCGCGGCGGCGGTGGCCACGGTACGTGTGCTGGCGATCATCGGGTCCGGCGAGACCAGCCCGACCATGGTCACGGCGCACCGGGAGCTTATATCGCGGCTCGGGCTGACCAGCCCGCAGGCGATCGTGCTCGCCACGCCGTACGCGTTCCAGGAAAACGCCGCGGACGTCTCGGCGCGGACGCGGCGCTACTTCGCGGACAGCGTCGGCCTGCAGGTGCGGGTCGCGGCCGGCACCAGCCCGAACGCGGACCCGGCCATGGCGCCGCCGCTGATCCCGCCGGACGAGGAGGACGAGGCGCGCCAGGCAGCCGGCATCAGGGCGGCGGACTGGGTGTTCGCCGGGCCCGGGAGCCCGTCTTACGCGCTCGCGCACTGGCAGGCCGGACCGGTCGCGGCCGGGCTGCGGGACCGGGTGCTGGCCGGCGACGGGCTGACCGTGCTGGCCTCGGCGGCCGCCGCCACCGCGGGACGGTTCACCCTGCCGGTCTACGAGATCTACAAGGCGGGCGGCGCGCCGCGCTGGCTGGACGGGCTCGACCTGCTCGGCTCGTTCGGCCTGACCGTCGCGCTCATCCCGCATTACGACAACGCCGAAGGCGGCCGTTACGACACCAGGTACTGCTACCTCGGCGAACGCCGGCTGGCCGCGATGGAACGCAGCCTGCCCGCCGATGCCGCCGTGCTCGGCGTGGACGAGCACACCGCCGTGCTGATCGACCTGCGGACCGGCGACGTCGAGATCCGCGGCCGGGGCGGGATGACCGTCCGGCGGTCCGGGCACAGCGTCGTCCTGCCCGCCGGCACCCGGCTGCCACTGGCGGAGCTGCGCGAGCTGGTCCAGGGGGTCCGGCGGGCCGCAGGCGGCGGGGACGCGCAGGAGGTCACGGAAGGCAGGGGTCCGGCCGATCCGGGCGGCGGCGATGGCACCGCCGCCGGGGACGGGGAGATGCTGCCGCTGCCGGAGATCATGGCGGCGGCGGAGCAGCGGTTCGAGGCGGCGGCAGGCACCCGCGACGCTGACGCCATGGTCGGGGTGATCCTCGAGCTCGAGACCGCGATCGGGCAGTGGGAAGCCGACATGGACGAGGACCAGGGCACCGAGCAGGCGCGCGCGCTGCTGCGCGGGCTCGTCGGCCGGCTCGGGCGGGCGGCCCAGGATGGGCTCACCGATCCCAGGGAGCGGCTGCGGCCGGCCGTCGAGCCGCTCCTGGAACTGCGGGCGGCGCTGCGCGGCACGGGCAATTTCGCCGCCGCCGACGCCATCAGGGAGGCGCTGACCGGCGCCGGGTTCGACGTCAGCGACACCCCGGAGGGCACCCGCTGGCAGCCGACCGCTACGGCCCGATCAGCGGACGCCTGACCTGGACTTACTGGTCTGCGCATTACATCTTTTTCATGTTGACGCCGGGCTAGAGCCCGGCGGGCCGGGACGCACTAGCCTTCGGAGCGTGCCGGTCCAGTACGGCTCGTCCGGTTAGGAGCGCCATGACCTACCTCACCGGCCACTGGTCCTTCGACCCGTTCGGCATCCTGGCCCTGGTCGTGGCCGCCTGGCACGAGACCGGGCTGCGGCGGCTGGCCCGCCGGTCCCGGCCGGACCGGACGCGGCAGCGACGGCTGCGGTCGCTGTGGTTCTACTCCGGGCTCGGCGTGCTGCTGCTCGCGGTGGAGTCGCCGATCGACTACTGGGCCGACGACTACCTCTTCGCGCACATGATCCAGCACCTGCTGCTGATGTTCGCCGCGCCGTCACTGATCGTCGCGGGCGCGCCGTGGCAGCCGCTGCTGGACGGGCTGCCCGGGCGGTCCGGGCGCAGCGTGACCCGCGGCCTGCTGGCCGGCGGCTGGCATGGCTGGGTCCGGCCGCTGCGCGGGCTCGGCCGCCTGCTGCTGCGGCCGTGGGTGTCGGTGGCCCTGTTCAACGCGGCGATGCTGCTGTGGCACCTGCCCGGGCCTTTCGGCCTGGCCGACGAGAACCAGGCCGTGCACATCTGGCTGATGCACGGGACCATGTTCGGCACCGGGGTGCTGTTCTGGCTGCAGATCATCCCGTCGCCGCCGTTCCGCCGGCGGATGCCGCTGCTGTCCCAGGCGGGCGCGCTGCTGGGCACCAACGTCGTGATGATCGGCATCGCGATGACGCTGAGCATCTTCGTGCAGGGTTCGGTGTACCCGGTCTACGACCACATCCCGGGCATCACCCTGCCGCCGTTCGCGGACCAGCAGATCGGCGCGGGCATCTTGTGGGTGTGCGGGGACTTCTGGGCCATGCCGTCGATGGTCGTGATCGTCCGGCGGATGGTGGCCGCCGAGGGCAGCATGAGCGCGGCGGTGGACAAGATCCTCAGCCGGGGTTCGGCCCGGTCGGGCTCGTGGGGCTGGGGACAGCCGGGGGCCCTGGCCGAGCTGCGGGCTCAGCCGCCTTCCTCGCCGGAGGCCGGGTCGTGAAGCACCGGGTCCGGGCGCAGGCCGTTGAGGTCCTCGCGCCGGTGCGTTCTGGGGTCGTCGGGACGCCGCGCGAAGCGATCCGGGTGTTCGCGGCGATGCGCGGAACCATCCCCGTGCGCGGTGTGCGGCGTGATCGCCTCGGTTATCTTGCGCAGGCCGCCGAAGGCCGACGACCGTGCCACCGCGACCACGCCGATGATCAGCGCGGCGATGCCGCCGGCCTCGATCGCGAGCATTCCCGGCGTGACCTGGATCCGGTCGCCGAACACCACGATGCCCAGCGCGATGCCGGCCACCGGCTCGCCGGCCGCCATGGTCGGGAGCGAGGCGTGCAGCGGGCCCGCGCTGAACGCGTTCTGCATCAGCCACAGGCCGACGATCCCGGCGCCGAGCAGGCAGTACGGCGGCCAGGTGGAGAACAGCGCGGTGAGCGGGTGCCCCTGCAGGATCTCCAGCGTCTGCCTGGTCAGCGCGTCCTGGATGCCGAACACCAGGCCCGCGGCCAGGCCGGTCAGGCTGGCGCGGGCCGGCCCGCGCGTTCTCAGCCCGGTCAGCACGGCGATGTACGCGATGCCGGCGATGATCGCGGCCACGAACCAGTGCGAGAACGAGCCGAACGACAGGCCGATGGGCTTGGTTGACCGGGACAGCGACAGCAGGGTCACGCCCGCGCACAGGATCAGCGCGCCGGCCACCTCGGTCCAGCGCATCGCCTGCTTCGCCATCGGGACGGCCAGCAGCAGCGCGAACAGCAAGTAGGTGGTCAGCAGCGGCTCCACCAGCGCCAGCGCGGCGTGCCCGATCGACCACGCCGCGAGCAGCTGGCCGGCCACCATGCAGGCGATGCCGGCCAGCCACCGGGGCTTGTGCAGCAGGTCGATGATGATCCGCGGGCTCAGGAAGAGGCACTCGGGCTCCTGCCGCGCCGCGTACTGCTGCAGGACGAATCCGATCCCGAGCAGGACGGCCGCTACGAGAGTGGTCGCGTAGTCCACATCCAGGTCCACGTGCTCTGTCTAACTAGGTGCTAAGCGTGCGGGTATCAAGGACAACGTGCACGGCTGACGGCTGGTTTCGCCTGGCAGCGTGACGCAGGTGCGGCGACTGCCCTTTGATCGTACGTTAGCCGGAAACCCTCGTTACTCCCGCCGCGCCGACCCGTCAAACCTCCTCGGACCTCATAGCGCCTCACGCGACGTGATTGGCATCTCACTGTTATCGGGATGAAGCGGCCGGCTCAACGCTATCCCTGCTGATAACGGGCCGGAGTACTATCATGAGGTCGTCGGCAGGCATGATTGCCATGGCTGGGGAAAGGGTGCTGACGTGGGGGTCGGGCATAAGGCCGTCAGAAAACGGGCCGTGGGAACGCGTGAGCGCATCATGGCGTACCTGGCAGAAGCGGGAGAGCTCTACGACGCCAACGGGATGGCCAGCACGCAGCTGGCCGCGGCCGTCGGCTACCCGGGTTCGAGCGTGGCGTTCGCGCAGTTGCTGTCGGGCATGGAACGTTCGGGGCTGATTGCCCGCGAGGTACGAGGTAAACGGACGTACCGTATCGGCCCCGGGACGGCCCGGGCCGTCGGCCCGGCGCGGGCCGTCCCCCGGGTTGGCGCTGGCGCGGCGGTTCCCGGTGTCCCTGAGGTCTCCGGAGCGGGCGAGGCCGGTCCCGGCGCGGCCGGGTTCGACTACGACGAGCTGGCCCGCCGCCTGCTGGTGCAGGTGGTCAGGCGGCTGGCGGCGGCGGAGGCGAGCACGCCGGATCGTCCGGTCACGGCCGAGATGCCGCCCGCTCCGGATCATCCCGATCAGCTCGCCCTGCAGGAGACGGTGAGCGGACTGGAGTACGAGCTGGCCGCGGCGTGGAGCAAGCACGGCAAGCTGGCCGAGGAGAACGTCCGGCTGCGGGAGCAGCTCAAGGCCGCGCAGCGGTCGCTGGCGCAGGCCGCCGAGCAGGTCCGCAGGCTGCCGGCCGGTGTGGACCTGAACGACAGCGAGGTCGTGCTGCTACAGCGGCTGCTCACCTCGGCGTCGGCTCCGGACAGCACGCTGGCCTAGCCGCGCAGGTAGACCTGGGCCGCGTGGCCGCTGAGCACGCCGGCCAGGATGTCGCCGGGCAGGCCGAGGGCCGCGATCGCGCGTGCGTTCCTGGCCACGCCGGGGACGCCGGGCCAGTCGGAGCCGAAGATCCACCGGCGGGCCAGCGCGGGCAGGTCGAATCCGGCGTAGTAATCGGGCAGCCGCTTCGGCGGCAGCCCGGCCAGGTCGATCCAGACGTTGGGCCCGGCCAGCGCGAGCGCGGCGGCGTCGGCGTACCAGTGGCCCCGGCCGCCGTGCGCCAGCACGACCGTGACCCCGGGGAAGTCGGCGATGACCTGGCGCATCAGCCCGGGGTCGCCCGCTTCGGGTTCCGATCCCGGGAAGATGCTGCCGCCGGTGTGCACGATCACCGGCACGCCGCGTTCGGCGCACAGGTCGTAGACCGGGTACACGGACCCGGCGCCGGGCCGGAACGCGCCGTGCACCGGGTGCAGCTTGACCGCGACGGCGCCGAGGCCGAGCTGGCGGGCGGCTTCGGCGGCCGGGTCGGCGTGCACAGCCGGGTTCACGTTGGCCACCAGGCGGAAACGGCCCGGGTTGTGCTCGACCAGCGGCAGCAGGTCCTCGATCGGCTGGATCCCGGTCGTCCGCGGGCTGTACTCGGCGAACAGCAGCGCGATGTCGACGCCTTCGGCCTCCAGCATGGCGTCGAGCCGGGCCGGAACCGGGTCGCCGTCCGGGCCGAACACGGTCTGCCAGCCGGAATCCTGGCCGAAGTCGGCCGCCCACTGCATCCAGGAGGGCGACACCGTGCTCAGCCGGGGCACGTGCACGTGGGCGTCGGTAACCGCCATGCCGTCGATCATGAGCGATTTACGGCCGACTGAAGGGGTCGAAGGGGTCGAGGCGCCGCAGGCCGGCCCGGTGGATGCGGCCGGACTCGACGTAGGTGCGGACCGGCTCCGTGGTGTAGCCGGCCGGCACCCCGGTTCTCTTGATCTTCGCGGGCACGCCGGCCACCAGCGCGGCCGGGGGCACCTCGAAGCCCTCCGGCACCAGGCAGCCCGCGGCCACGATCGCGCCGGCCCCGACCGTGACCCGGTTCAGGGTGATCGAGCCGGAGCCGATCAGGCAGCCGTCCCCGACCACGCATCCCTCCAGGTGCGCGTTGTGCCCGACCACGCAGTCCGCGCCGATCAGCGTCGGCCACTCGTGCGTGCAGTGCACCACGGTCCCGTCCTGCACCGACGTCCGCGCGCCGACCTCGATCCGGCCGTGGTCGCCGCGCAGTACGGCGCACGGCCAGACGGACGCCTCGGGCCCGATGCTGACCCGGCCGATGACCACGGCGTCGGGGTGGACGAAGGCGCTCTCGTGGATCTGAGGCTCGAACTCGCCCAGCGCGTATATCGGCACCCTGGGAGCCTATCGTGGCCTGCCGGGGCCTCAGGGCCGCAGGTCGAGGACGCCGAACCGGTGCTGGTCCCAGATGTGCAGGGACGCCTTTTCCGGATAGGGGACGACGTCCGGCGGGTCGTCGAAGACGCGGGTCAGCCGGCTGCCCGGCGTGTACTGCGGCCAGCCGGGGTCGCCGCCCGCGGCGAACGCGGCCCACTGCGAGCGCATCAGGTCGCCGAGCGCCACCGCGCTGGCCGGCGGCTCGGGGCCGAACAGGAACTCCCCGAGGCCGGAGTACACGCCGAACACCAGCGGCAACACGATGCCGTGGCAGGCACCGAAGCCCTCCTCCGTGGCCTCGAAGCTGACCTGGAACAGGAAGGTCTTCCCGCCCGCCGCGGCGTGCGCCTGGGCCAGGTGCAGCGTCGGCATCCGGAACAGCCAGTCGGAGTTGACCAGCTCGAACAGCATCTCTGCGTCCGCATCCGGATAGGCCTCGCGGTAGGCGGCCTCACCCGCCCGGCCGCCAGCGAGCCCGCGCAGCATGTCGCTGGCCACCTCCTCGGTGATCTTCCCGCGCTGCCCGGTCAGCGTGGTGAACAGCCGGTACTCATCCCGGTTGTGCCCGGCGACCAGGCTGACGCCGCGCCCGGCGCCGGCCGCGAGCGCCTGCCACGGCGCCGCGGGCAGCACCTCGCCGTCCACGACCGGCGAGAACGACACGCCGGTGCGGCCCGCCGGCCCCCACCGGTCCTGGTGGTCCGCGGGGTTCACCGCGTCCGAGGCGGCGGTCAGCCGGGCCGGATCGGCGGCGGCGAACGCCTCGGTGGTCGGCGGCAGCCCGGCTTCGGCCGCGACGGCGGCGGTGACGTCGGCGGCCAGCTCAGGCGAGAAGAACGCACCGGGCACGCTCTGCGCGATCGCGCGCCGGAACAGGCCGGCCGCCAGGGGCATGACCAGCAGCGACGCGATCGCCCCGGCGCCGGACGACTCGCCGAACACGGTCACCCGATCCGCGTCGCCGCCGAACGCGGCGATGTTCTCCCGGACCCAGCGCAGCGCCGCCACCTGGTCGAGCAGCGCCCGGTTGGCCGGGACGCCGGGCAGGTAGGCGTAGCCCTCCACGCCGACCCGGTGGTTGAAGGTCACCACCACCACGTTCTGCCGGGCCAGCGCCGTGCCGTCGTAGAGGACCTGGCTGGAGGTGCCGAACCGGTAGCCCCCGCCGTAGATCCAGACCATGACCGGAAGCCCGGCCCCGCCCAGTTCCGGCGAGAACACGTTGACGGTCAGCCAGTCGTCGGGGTCGGCGCCGGGCGCGACCGGCGCCGTCGGCCCGAGCATGAACGCGGACTGCGGCGGGGGCGGCCCGAACATGTCCGCCTCCCGCACGCCGTCCCACGGCCGGGCCGGCTGCGGGGCGGCGAACCGCAGGGCCCCGACCGGAGGCTGGGCGAACGGGATGCCGCGGAAAACGGCCACGCCGTTCTCCGCCCGGCCGCGTACCTGCCCGGCGGCCGTGCGGACCACGGGCTCGGCTACATCCATCCGCACCCCTTCGGGGATGAGCCGGAAAATATCCGGGTGCGGACCGATGTGGCCGCCAGGAAGGACGTTACGCCACCGGGTCGAGCAGGACGACTGGAATCTCGCGAGGCGCGGCGTTCTTCTCATGATCTGCGAAATGGGGCATGCGTTCCCTGGGCCGGCTAGCTCGCTACCGCCGACAGGGGCCAGCCGAAGAAGCCGTCCAGGGTGAGCGTGGCGCCGGCCGAACGCGGCGGGTCGATCGCGGTGTACGTGGTGATGAAGGTGTCGGTCTCGTGGTGCACGACGGCGGGCCTGGGGGTGGCCACCTGGTTACCGTCCGGCCAGTTCTTCGCGCAGCCCGGCCGCCGAGGCGTAGCGGCCGGTCTGGGTCAAGATGCCGACCATCCAGAAGCCGCGGCCGCCGGCCAGCGGCAGCGCGAACGTCGGGTTCCCGGTCGTGGAGAAGCCCTGGGTGAAGCTGACCCCGGCGCGCCGGTCCTGCCCGGCCTGGCGGGCGGCCTGGGCGTTGACCGAACCGGAGCCGGCGAAGAAGTCGTTGACCGCGAACGGCGCGGCCGTGGCGGCCGTCTCGGCCCTCCCGATCGTCGCGTGCGTCAGCACCCGGGCGAGTTCGGGCGCGTAGTCGGCGGCGGCGAGGGCGGGCGGCACGCTCGGCGGCTTGCCCTCGGTGCACAGCGCGGGCCAGCCGCGGGCCGGGCGGTTGACCGCGGCGGCCAGCTTCCACCGCCCGTCTGCCCGCTCGAACACCATGGCCATGGGCTGCATGGCCGGGCCGAGGTCGAAGACGTCGGTGTCGCCGTAGGCCACGAACACGCCCGGCGCGGAGGCGGCGGAGACGGCCCGTTCGGTCCGTCCCGGGCTGGTCCTGCTCGACATCCAGCTGCCCGACTTCGACGGGTTCGAGGTCGCCCGGCGGCTGGCCGCGCAGGCCGGGGGGGCCGCGCAGGCCGGCGGCCCCGTGATCGTGCTGACCTCGACCCGCGACGCCAGCGACTACGGCGGCCGGATCAGCTCCAGCCCCGCGGCCGGGTTCCTGCCCAAAGACCAGCTCTCCGGCGCGGCGCTGCGCCGCTTCCTGACGTGAGCCGGCGCTCGCTGGCGGGCCTGATCGCGGCCGCGACCGCCGCGATGGCCTGCTACTTCCTGGTCACCCGGCCGCCCGGACCCAACGCATACCTGATCTTCTACCTCGGCACCCCAGCCATCGCGCTGGCGTTCCTGACCGCCGGGATCGCCGCCTGGCTGCGCTGGCCGGGCAGCCGCCTGGGCCTGCTGTTCAGCCTGGTCGGCTACTTCACCCTGCTGCCCGCGCTGGACTACCTGGACGACTCGGCGGGGTTCACGATCGGGAACGCCGCCGTTCCCCTGGCCGGCGCCGCCCTGGCCCACCTGGGCCTGGCCTGGCCGACCGGGCGGCTCCGCTCCCGGTTCGAGCGCGGGGTGGTCGTCGCCGAGTACGCCTCCGCGGCCGGCTTCAGCCTGCTCGGGATGCTGTTCTGGGACCCGGCGTTCAGCGGCTGCGACGCGACCTGCCCGGCGAATCTGCTGCTGGTGCGCGGCTCCCGGCCGGCCTGGGACGCCGTCAACGCGCTGAGCGCCGCGGTCGGCGCCGCGCTCACCGTCATCGTCGTGGTCCTGATCATCAGGCACTGGCGGTCGGCGCGCGGCTGGTCGCGGCGGGCCATGGTGCCGCTGGTGTGGATCGCCGTGGTGATCGGCGCGGAATTCCTGATCACTAACGTCACCGGTCTTTACCGCCTGCCGCCTCTGGCCAACCTGGTCTTCAACGGCTGGGCGCCGCTGGTGGCCCTGCTGGGCCCGGTCCTGTTCGTGATCAGCACGGTGCGCGCCCGGACGGCGCGCGGCGCGCTCGGCACCGCGATCGTCGACCTGGAGCCGGGCGCGCCGCCCGGCAGGCTGAGGGACACGCTGGCCCGGGCGCTGGGCGATTCCACCCTGCAGCTCGCGTTCCGGGACCGGGACGGCTTCATCGACACCTCGGGCCTGGCGGTGGACCCGGAGCGGCCGGATCCGGGCCGGGCGGTGGTCCCGCTGACCGGGGCGCAGCAGGCCGTGCTGGTCTACGACGCGGGCCTGGAACTCGAGCCGCAGCTGGTCCGGCTGACCTCGGCGGCGGCGAGCATGGCCCTGGAGCACTCCCGCCTGCAGGCCGAGGTCCAGGCGCAGCTGGAGCTGGTGCGGGCGTCCCGGGCCCGGATCGTGGAGGCCGGGGACGCCGAACGCCGCCGGCTCGAGCGCGACCTGCACGACGGGGCGCAGCAGCGGCTGGTCACGCTGACGCTGGCGCTCGGCATGGCGCGCAGCCGCGTGGCCGGGGCCGATCCCGAGCTGGCCGTGCTGGCCCTGATGGCCGAGGGGCGGTCCAACCAGGCGATCGCGGGCCAGCTGTTCATGTCACCCAAGACCGTTGAGACCCACGTCGGCAACATGTTCGCCAAGCTCGGGCTGCTCCCGGCGGCGGAGGACCACCGCCGGGTGCTGGCGGTGCTGACCTATCTGCGTGGGTAGGGGCCTGCGCCGGTAGGGTCGGGGCATGGCCGCCGATCTCACCCCGCACGAAGGCGACCTGGAGCCGGACGAGGACTACGAGGGCGTGCTGTTCGACGGTGCCTCGTTCGCCGACGCCGACGCCGGGCACTGCCACTTCCTGGACTGCTCGTTCGCCGGCACCACGTTTGACGGCGGCCGGCTGCGGAAGGCCCGGTTCACCGACGTCACGCTGCGCGAGACCAGGTTCGTGGCCTGCGACCTGGCCGAAACCGGCTGGCAGGACGTCACGCTGGACGGCTGCGCGCTGTCCGGGGTGCAGGCCTTTTCCGCCTCGATGCGCCGGGTCACGTTCCGCAACTGCAAGCTCGACTCGGTGAACTTCCGCAGCGGCACGCTCAGGGAGGTCACCTTCGAGGACTGCGTGCTGCGCGACGCGGAGTTCGGCGGCGCCACGCTGCGCCGGGTCGGCTTCGGCGGCTGCACGCTGGCCCGCGCGGATTTCACCAAGGCGAGCTGCGACGAGGTGGACCTGCGCGGCGCCGAGCTCGGCATCAGCGGCGGGTACGAGTCACTGCGCGGCACCACCATCGACAGCGGCCAGCTGGTCGCGCTGGCCCCGCTGCTCGCCCGGCACCTCGGCATCACGGTCACCGACTGATGTCGTCCGTGTGTCACAGTCTGACCGGCCCGCACGTCTGAGCGGTATGAGAGCTGACTGGGATGTGATCGTGATCGGAGCAGGCCTGGCGGGACTGGCAGCGGGAGCCACCGCCGCCCGGGCCGGGTCCGCGACGCTCGTGCTCGAAGCCCACCTGCCGGGCGGCCGGGCCCGGGTCACCAAGAAGGATGGCTTCGTGTTCAACCGGGGGATTCACGCTCTGTACCAGGGCGGCCCGGGACGGGAAGTCCTGCGCAGCCTGGGGATCGAACCACAGGGCAGCTCGCCGCCATTGGCTCGCTACCAGGCCCTGGCCGGCGGCGAGCTCCACCTCCTGCCGACGAGCCCCGATTCGCTGCGACGCACCACGCTCCTCGGCCGGAAGGACAAGGAGGCGCTGGCCGCGCTCCTGGCGCGACTGCCCCGGCTGCATCCGCAACGGCACGCCGGCGCCTCGGTGTCGCAGTGGATCGCCGGCGCTGGCATGGGGCCAGCGGCCGTTGCCGCCGTCGATGCGCTGGTCCGCCTGACCACATACGTCTCGGACATGAACACGTTTGCCGCCGATGCCGCCGTCGCCCAGTTGCAGCGGGCCGCGAGCGGGGTTCTGTACCTGCACGGCGGCTGGGCCCAGCTGATTACCCGGCTGGCCGGCCTCTGCCGGGTGCGCACCGGGATCAAGGTCATCGGCGTCGCGTCCGCCGCCGGCCGGGTCGAGGTGGCCACGAGCAGCGATCCGCTGGTCGCACAGTCGGTGATCATCGCGGCCGGCCGCCCGGCGGCAGCCCTCAGGCTGCTGCCCGCTGACCCGGGATGGGGCGACCTCGGTCCCGAGGTGACCGCCGCCTGTCTCGACGCTGGCGTGCGGCGGGTGCCAGACCCGGGTTATGTCCTCGGTGTTGATGCCCCTGTGTACGCGACGGTCCAGTCACCGCCTGCCCGCCAGGCGCCAGCGGGCCAGGCGGTCGTCGCCGCCGTCCGTTATGGTGCCACCGGAGCCACCGCGGACCGCGCCGTCCTGCGAGCCCACCTGGCGCGAGCAGGCGTTCGGGAGGAAGACGTGGTGACCAGCCGTTTCCTTGCCCGTATGGTCGTTGCGGGCGCGGCACCGACTGCGGCGCGCGGCGGACTCGGTAGTCGGCCGACGGTCGACGCCACCGGGCTGCCGGGCGTCTTCCTGGCCGGAGATTGGGTCGGGCCGACGGGCCTCATCGCCGACGCCGCCCTGGCCAGCGGCCAAGCCGCCGCGCTCCGCGCGGTCCAGGCTTTCCCTTTCCCGGCCACGTCGGCGACGTGAGCCAGGATCCATTCGAGGCGGCCAGGCCCCGGATCCGCGGCCTGGCCTACCGGATGCTCGGCACCCTCACCGATGCCGACGACATCGTCCAGGACACCTGGCTGCGCTGGCAGGCAGCCGGCGGTGCGCACATCGCCAACGCCGAGGCCTGGCTAGTCACCGCCGCCACCCGGCTGTGTCTCGACCGGCTCCGCTCCGCGGCCCGGGTCCGGGAAATCTACCCCGGGCCGTGGCTGCCCGAGCCGATCGTGACTGATCCCGGCCCGGAGGGTGCCGCCGAGCTGTCCGAATCCCTGACCCTCGGCTTCCTGGTGCTGCTCGACCAGCTGGCACCGGTCGAGCGGGCGGTATTCGTGCTGGCGGATGTATTCGAGGTGCCCTACGCCGAGATCGCTGCCACGGTAGGACGCTCGCCGACGGCATGCCGGCAGATCGCCAGCCGGGCCCGTCGCAGGCTCCGGCCGGACAAGCAGCCCGGCCAGACCGCCGCGGCCGACCGCGAACTCGTCGACGGCCTGCTCCGTGCGCTGGCTTCCGGCGACGTGAACGAGGTCGTCGTCCGCCTGGCGCCGCAGGTCGTATGCCTCACCGACGGTGGTCCCGAACGCCGGGCCGCTCGCCGCCCGGTCGTCGGCTCGGGCCGGGTAGCCCGCTTCCTGGTAACCGTGGCCCGCGGCTACGGCCGCCACCTGGCCACCCGGCCGGCCGTCGTCGGCGGCGCCGCCGGTGCCATTCTCTCGGCTGGTGACGCTGTAGCACAGGTCATGGCGCTGACGTCGAAGGACGGCGTCATCACATCCGTCTACTTTGTCGGCAACCCCGACAAACTCACCTCGGTCGGCCACCCCCCATTCATCGAATAGCGGCCGCCGATAGCGAATCATCGTGGGCCGAAATCCCCGCTATGAGGGGAATTTCGACCCACGATCCTCGGATGACAGCGCGCGGACGGCGCGGGAGAAGGCTTCGGCGCGGTCGCGGTAGTCCTTGAACGCGCCGAAGCTCGGCGCGGCCGGGGACAGCAGCACGATGCCGTCGGGCTGAGCCCAACGGTAGCCCGCCGCGACGGCGGCGGCCAGGTCCGGGCAGTCGGTCACGCCCGCGAACCCCGTCTGGGGCCCTGGGGCGGCTTCGAGCTGGGTGCGGATGCGGGGGCCGCTGTCGGGGAGGGTGAGGACGTAGGTGGGCGCTTCGCGGGCCACGATCCCGGCGGCTAGGGGGGCGTAGTCGATGCCGCGGTCGTGGCCGCCGACGATCAGCGCGATGCGGCGGCCGGGGAAGGCGTCCAGCGCGGCCAGGGTGGGCAGCACGTTGGTGGACAGGCTGTCGTCGACGAAGCTGACGCCGCCGACCGTGCCGGCCGGGGTGAGCCGGCTCGGCAGCGGCCGGTAGCCGGCCGCTGCCGCGCGCAGCGCGGCGGCATCGGCGGCGCCCGGCACACCGAGGGCGACCAGGCAGCGGCGGGCGATGAGCGCGTTGCGCCGGTTGTGCCGGCCGGGGAGGCCGAGCGGGTCCATCCAGTCCGCCGCCGGGTCGTCGTGCTCGCTGACCCACTCGATCCGCGGGCCGAGCAGCGCGGCGTGCTCGCGGAGCAGGCCGCTGTCGCCGTTCGCCACGGTGAGTTCGGCGCCGGGCTGGGAGCACGCGGACAGCTTGTCCCGGTAGTACTGCTCCACGCCCCCATGCCAGTCCAGGTGGTCCGGGTGCAGCGACGTGACCGCGACCACGGGCGGCGAGACCGGCAGGTCGGTGGCCTGGTAGCTAGACACCTCGATGACCCAGAAGTCGAATTCGCCCGCGTTGGCCGGGTCGTAGGGCACGGCGCCGATGTTCCCGCCGACCATGCACCGGTAGCCGAGTCCGGTCAGGAGGTGCCCGGTGAGCGAGGAGGTGGTGCTCTTGCCCTTGGTGCCGGTCACGCACAGGACGCGCTGCAGGTCCGCCTCTGCGAGCCACAGTCCCAGGCCGCCCACCACCGGGATGCCCTGCCGGGTTAGGTGTGCCACCTCGGGCCGGTACCGGGACAGGCCGGGCGTCTTCACCACCACGTCACACCGCTGCAGGGCGGCCAGGCCGCCTTCGGCGGTGGCGAGCACCGGGCGCCGGGAATCGGCAGGGCCCACCGGCCCGGCCGGCCGGTCGTCGACGAGGACCGGCTCGGCCCCCAGCGCCAGCAGCTTGCGCAGGTTGGCGTGGCCTTCCCGGCCCAGGCCCCAGATCCCGGCCCTTGTTCCGGCCAGGTCGGACCAGGAGAGCTTGGGCCGCGGGCCGGTCGTGGGTACGCTGCTCACCGGTACCGATCCGGAATGAAGTTCCTGCCGACCGGCTCGAGCATGGCGGCGGTCTCCGCCTGCGACGGCGCGTCCGGCCAGCCGGCCACCTCGGCCGCGAGTTCCTGCAGCAGGCCGGAGTCCGTTCGGTCGTCGCGCCGCGCGGCCAGCAGGACCGCGGCCCGGCACTCGGTGACCTCGCCGACGCATTCGAACGGCTTGGCGCCCGCGCCGAGCAGCGACCGGAATTTGGCCGCCAGCCCGGGGTCGTCCAGCGGCTCCCCCGCCACGGCGAAGATCCGCCGCAGCGTTTCAGCCGGCAGGAAGGGCGCGAGGATCAGGTCGATGAAACAGCACTTGTCGCACTGGCCGCACCAGTAGGCGAATCGCCGCGCCCGTTCGGTATAAAAGGCCTTGTTACAGCTGCGGAAGGAGTCGTGGTACCGGGTGAGCGCCGCGAACTCGCGCCCTACCCACAGCTCGGTCCGGTCCCTGAGCCAGGAGAAGTACTCCGGCAGCCGCGCTACGCCGGAACCCTGATCCGCCAGCACGTCGCGGAAGGCGGCCTCGAACTCCTCGCTCTTGGAGTACTGGTGGTTGACCGGGTGGCCACCGAACTCCAGGGTCGGGATGGACGCCGACCACTCGTTGGACATCACCACCGCGTCCCGGCCGGTGAGCACCGCGGCCAGCACGGCGATCGCGGATAGGATCCCGGTCACCGGCACGTGCCCGTTGAGGAAGCCGAGTTCGGCCGAGCGCAGCAGCTGCGGGTCGATCTCGCGTTCGGCCCGGACGACCGGTAGCCCGGTCACCGCGGCGGGCTGCTCGATCGCGTCGAACCGGTCGGCGGGCCTGCTCACCACGAACAGCGCCGCGTCGGCCTGCCGCCGGACCTGCTCCACCGTCACGATCGAGTCGATCCCGCCGCCGAACGGGACGAGCGCGCGGCGTGGTCCAGGTGGTGTTCGTGGTGCGGAGGGCTGGTCCGGGCCCCGTTCGGCCTGCAGATGCAGGGCGGTGAGATCCAAGTTGTTGCGGTAGGCGAACTCGGCCAGGCCCTGGAGGTAGAACTCGCGGAGGAAGGCTTCCTCGGCTTCGGTCAGCATGGTCGCGCCGTAGTCGATGACCGGGGGCGCCGCGGTCTTGTAGTAGGAGACGCCGGACAGCAGGAACACCAGCCGGGCGGCGGCGCGGGCTTGTTCGGTGTGCCATTGCTCGCCAGGGGGCAGCGTGACGCGCTCGGTGAACTCGCGGCCGTCAAGCTCGTACCGGCAGGTCAGCACCCCGCGCTCGGCATCCACGGCGTACTCGCGGTAGCGGAAGACGCTCCCGCGCGGCGCGCTCATCGGGCACCACCGGGCCGTAGCCGGGCGGCCAGGGCCAGGCGGCCGCAGGGCCGCGCGGTGCGGTCGCTGAAGAAATGGCCGGGGACGGGGCCGGTGGGGATGTCGGCGGCGTGGATCCGGGCGCCGGGGACGCCGGCCTGGCGGAGGGCGTGGCGGTTGGCGGACGGCAGGTCGAGCAGCCAGCGGTGCGTGGCCGAGGGGTCGGGGCGGATGAACCCGGCCGCGGCCGGGCCGAAGGACCGGGTGACGGCCTGGTGGACCTCGGGACCGACCTGGTAGCGGTCCGCCCCGACGGCGGGACCGATCCCGGCGATGACGTCGGACGGGCGGGTGCCCAGTCCCCGCATGGCGGCCAGGGTCGCGGCGGTGACCCTGGCCACGGTGCCGCGCCAGCCCGCGTGCACGCAGGCGAGCACCCCGGCCACCGGGTCGTGCAGCACGATCGGAACGCAGTCCGCGGTCAAGATCGCGAGCACTACCCCCGGTGAGGTGGTGACCAGCGCATCCGCGCCGGGGATGGCGTCGTCGAGGGATTGCGCGCCGCTCCCCCGGTCGGCTTCGGCCATGACCGCGACCCCGGCGCCGTGCACCTGGCGGGCGAAGACGAAATCGCCGGGGGCCGCGCCGAAGGCGGCCGCGAGCCGGCGCCGGTTCTCCAGCACGTGGCCCGGGTCGTCGCCCACGCTCAGGCTCAGGTTCAGCGTCGCGTAGGGCCCGGACGACACCCCGCCTGAGCGCGCGGTGACGGCGGCGTCGGCGCCGGACGCGTCAAGGGCGGGCCAGGTCAGCAGGCGCAGATCGCCGGCCGCGCGGAACGCGGTGGACGGCGGCGAGGTGGTGTCGGAGGTCATCGCGTGTGAGCTTAGTGCACCTGCCTGGAAACGGAAGCGTCGGTCATCCGTAGCTATGAGGTGCAGTTCGTCCAGGGCCTGCTGCAGGCCGAAGATTACGCCCGTGCCGTGATCCTGATCAGCAACGCCCACGCGCCCGCAGAGGAGATCGACCGCCGGGTGA
>WNFY01002140.1_pt1 | contig 36019 bp, 35 predicted proteins | sample 5400091 | NCBI WGS metagenome assembly WNFY01 (sample SAMN13153364, study PRJNA577476) | soil metagenome | isolation source: 60 cm soil or saprolite under grassland replicate 1 | place: USA:California | collected 2016-06-15 | reverse complement strand
GTAGGATCATTGCCAGTAATAGCCGTAACAGTATGAGGCTGGTTGGTCGTGTTGACCCAGGTAATCGTCGTACCAACCTTCACCCTGATATTAATCGGACTAAAGCACGAAGGCGTACAGGCAGCCCCCGACGGGGGATTTATGATATTTAGCGTAACCGCCTTCTGTTTAGTGTCATCAACTGGAGCACCAAACTGTCCGGTCTTACCCAGTGTCACAGCGTTTTGATAGGCGGTAGGATCACTGTTCTGCAGATAGTCAACTAATCCATCAAAACCATTTTTTACAGTACTTCCATAGCCTTGTTTCTTCAGATACTGCTGATCGGCTGAGCGAATAAACTGAAACATATAAGTGAGTTGATTGGGATCCAGCGCACCACCATAATCCTGACTCATAGGAATCTGACTCGAATTAGCAGGCTTCTGAGCTTGAGGATTCCACTCGCCAGCAGCGATAAGGCGCGTAAGATCAAAATCACTCAACTGGTTCAAAGCGTTGATGGTGTAGCCATTGTACTTTACGTTGACGAGCTTGTTGTTGACGATGGCATAGCACTGAAACGTACAGTATTGGCCATAGAGTTGCATGCCGCTATTGATAGCCGTTACCTCTTGAGTATCCTTCTGGCTCGCTTCAAATCCCGTTTCTCTGATCCAGAAGATCGGGATCATAATCGAGACAAGAGCAAGCATAGCGAGCGCGCCATAGCCTGTCTTCTCTACGGCATTCGTGCGGGAATAGAATAAATATAGCAAGCCACTGGCAACGACCAGCAACACAATAATGCCCACGGCGGCCAGTCCAAAATCTACCATAAAACACTACCTTTTGATAGAAGCTTCAATGCTCCTCGACCTGTAAGAGCACGGACAGCGTTATCAACCCAAAGTTTGTATAGGCCCATAATGGTCGATAGCAGACTATCTCTCAAGATAAAGCACCTTCAGAGACAGTTGATACGAACATGTCCTCTCTATAAAAGAGAGACCACTCACGATGTGCAAATGCTCAGCGTCTCTAGCCGATCATGTGCACGCCACAGTTGGAGCAGGTATTATGCGTGTTGTTGGATCCGGGTGCGGTACCGTATTATTCAGAGTACTGGTATCCACCACCACATTATCTCCCTGGAAAGAAAGTGCGAACCGATCCGCGCTCCTTGGTGCAGGACCATCCAGATACTCACCATCCACGTTGTAGTGCGAACCATGGCATGGGCATTTGAAGCTTATGCATTCATCACGAAAAGCGTATGTGCAGCCCAGGTGAACGCAACGCTGATAAAGTGCAACCCAATACGTGCCATCGGCATCCTTTACAATCGTCTCCGATTGTAATTGATCAGCGAGATCAGTCCCTTTCAAGAGTATAGGCGTGTTAGCTGCCATATGAACTAGATACGTCTTTGCCTGCTGGTTATAATGGACTCCTGCTACGTTACTCTTGAAGTTAGCAGGTAGAGCAGCCGGAAAATCCGTCTTCTTCCCAACGGTAATAGCAGAGCCGAACTGACCTGCCAGGTTAGGATAGAGCATGTACAATGCACCAGCAACAGCTGCAGTAGTAGAGACGCCCCACACAGCGAGCATAGAACGGCGAATGAAACGCCGTCGTGACATGCGCTGCTGTGCAATCTCCGCAGCCTCAGCCCCGCCACCATGAAGCACTTCGTATTGCTGCGGAGTGATTGGTGGCCTATCGATATTATCTATACTCATAGCAATCGTTTCCTTGCCTAAAGGTCAAAGTATACCCCGGTATTCCAGGGCCATGTCCACAACCAACCTGGACCGCGGAAGAAGCTTCCGGCAAGCGTAATCACCGCCCAGAACACGACAAACATCGTGAATGTAACGATAGCCACCTTGCGATCCGCATAGGCACGGCTCGGATTGCGGTCTACGTATGGGAGCACGGCCAGGCCCACCAGTGTCAATCCAGGAATAAGCACACCTGCCGTAGTTGGTGCAAAGTAGTGCAGCAGTTCCTGCAATCCCAGGAAGTACCAGGGAGCTTTCGCCGGGTTTGGCGTCACATTCGGGTTAGCAGGCCCTTGCAATGGTGCATCGATCTGGAGAGACAGCAGTGTGACCATCACCATCACCACAGTAGCAGCAAAGAACTCGCGCACAAGCAGGTGGGGCCAGACGAAGACCGAGTCCTCCAGCGGCTTCTCCACACGGGTGATAGCTTCCTGCCGCACCACCGCCAGAGTACGATAACGTCGCTGTGTAGCAGCAGACTGCGTCTGTACCTGTGGTTCTTTCTGTTCAATTGACATATAAGTATCCTCTCAAGAGCGTCCTGGACGCTGTACTGGAACAGACATCCCTCTATGAACCGGTCGTCGTGCCAGCTACAGCGCGCTCACGCGACTCGCGGGCTTCCAATTCACGACGGGAGGGTGGTGGAGGACCGGCTTCACCGCCATCCTTACGGATACGCCAGAAGTGAACAGCCATCAACAAAGCACCTGCCAATGGGAGTAAGATCACGTGACCGACATAGAAACGTATCAACGTGGCCTGGCCGACCGCACCACCGCCAACCAGCACTTTGTAAACAGGATCACCCAGCAACGGGGTATAAGGCGCCAGATTGGTGCCGACGGTGATAGCCCAGATGGCGATCTGGTCCCAGGGAAGCAAGTAGCCAGTGAAGCTTAAGAACAACGTTACAAAGAACAGCAATACACCAACAACCCAGTTGAATTCACGTGGGGGCTTATATGCGCCGTGGTAGAAGACGCGGATCATATGCAGCGTCACAGAGACTACCATACTTCATCGCCTGACGACTGACTTTGACAGGGTGGAGATGCAGAAATACGTTCCCCATCATCACCAGAGATTGATTTAAGGGAGTGTCGGGATAGCCATGACGGAAGACAGAGCGCCAGACCTGGCTTTCGACGATCTTCTGCGTCGCCACATCAAGCAAGCTTTTGTTAGAAGTAGAGCCCACTTTGCCTCCTCAAAGGATCTAGACTTAATCGTGTTGGAAAAATATCATCGCAAAAAATTCTTGTGCCGTGTCGCAGATTATAGCATACATCTGTTCAAATCGGTACCCCTCCTGTTCAGGCCGGGACGGCACTCTCATGTACAGAGATGTGAAAACTCGTGCACCCTTTTGACAAGATTATAATGAATCGCATCGCCTAATTGGAAGAGGAACAGACGAAAATCACACTCTTGTCTAAAATGTGCATACAGTAACACATGTAGCTTACTCCCGATATCATACACGAGACATCAGGTACTTACCTGATTTTTCAGGAATGCACACCTGATTCAGGTGCATTATTGTTCATTTGACAGGAAACGTAGAGAACCTTTACAATTACAATTGTAAAGGAAAGTAGATAATTCAGCAAAGAGACCTTCACATGAATGATTCCAGCAACAGGTATAGGGAAGTTGTGCAGAACAACGGCTTACTCAGGCCATTCCTCAGAATACCTGTTTTCTATAGAGTTTTAATCGCCAACAGCGTGATCATTTTTGTAGGCGCAACAGGGGGCACCTGGTTAGCATCACAACTCAATACGCTGCCCTCCGCATCGACTATTCTGGTCGTTTTTGTCACTGTCGGCTGGTTAGTAAGTGTAGCCCTGAACTTTGTCGTGCTTCAAATTGCTTTTCGGCCCTTGATGGACCTGGGCAAGGTCATGAACCGTGTGCAATCAGGAGAACGTACGCTACGGGCTCCCCTCACCGGAGTGGATCCACAGGCTGATCAACTTGCTCGCACCTTCAATGTAATGTTGGAGACAATCGACGAAGCAAATCGCCTGCGTGCAACGCAGATTTTGAACGCAATGGAAGAAGAGCGCAAGCGCATTGCTCGTGAGCTCCATGATGAAACATCGCAGGTCCTTACCTCGCTGCTCATTAGCCTGGCCATTCTCGAAGAATCGATCACAACACCAGAGGCGCGTGCTCGTATCGGCGACACACGCAAACTGGCACATCAAACCCTGCGGGCCATCCGCAATTTGAGTATCGATCTGCGCCCCAGCGCTCTTGACGATCTAGGACTCCTACCAGCACTGCGCTGGTATGTCAAAGAATACCAACAGAAGTTTACCATCGAAGTTGATTTGCAAGCTACGGCCTTCAAAGAGCGTCTACCTGCTGAAATGGAAACCGCACTCTATCGCATTATCCAGGAATCCTTAACGAACGTAGCCAGGCACGCTCATGCACACAAAGTGAGTATTGCACTGAAAGAGGATGCAGACGCGGTTTATGCAACGATCAGCGATGATGGCATAGGGTTTGATGCTGAGCAATTGCAAAGGACGCCCGGACCAGGACAGGAACGTGGCTGGGGACTGGTGGGAATGCACGAACGGGCCAGTCTGCTTGACGGTTCATTGGTTATCGATTCCCAACCAGGTAGTGGGACAATCGTCCGCGTACGCATACCACGACCACTTCCGCTTTCCCCTACAAAAGAGCTTCCAGAAAAGCTTCCTGTATGAGCAAGTCGATGAGAAAAGATACTTCATGCATAAAAGAATATAGGATTATAAATCTATGAAGATACGAATTTTATTGGCTGACGATCATACAATCTTACGCGCCGGATTAAAAATGATGCTAAACGCGCAACCTGATATGGAAGTCATCGGGGAGGCCCAGGATGGTCGCCAGGCCATCCGTGAAGCACAGCGACTGCAACCAGATATTATTCTGATGGATATTACCATGCCCGATGTCAATGGAATTGAGGCAACGAAGCAGATTAAAAAAGCAATCCCCGATGTGAAGGTGCTGGTGCTAACCATGCATGAGCACGACGAGTATGTCTTCCAGGCATTGCGCGCTGGCGCATCAGGCTATATGTTAAAAGAGGCTGCAGACACCGAATTGATTACAGCATTGCATGTGATACAGAGTGGACAATTCTATCTCTCGCCAATGGCACAATCTGTGATGGTGGGAGACTACCTGCAGCGGGTACGTACAGGCGAAGAGAAAGATAGCTATAGCAGTCTCACAGAACGCGAGCGTGAGATCCTCAAGCTAGTGGCGGAAGGCTACACCAATAACCAGATTGCCGAACGCCTGGTCATCAGCCCCAAGACCGTAGACACACATCGCACTCATATTATGGACAAACTGAATCTGCACAGCCGCGCCGAACTCGTGAAATATGCCATGCGACGCGGCTTGCTGGAAGACTAGGGTGGTTAGAAGGTGGGCCTATGAAAGAAGAGAAGTACTACGGTTATCGTTCCTCATCGTCGTCTTCGAAGTCTGCACCATCGCTATTCTCTTCCGCAAAATATTCATCGCTATAGAAACCAACGTCCTTGCCAACATAGACGCTCACGAGAAAATCATCGCGTGGCATATCCGCTGACAGCACCAGGTCCTCATCAATCTGCTCAATCAGCTTGGTTAGATCAGCCTCTTCAAGCTCTCGCTCTAAGATCAATGTGCCGTGTACCGCCGTGGTGGTAAAGTGAATATCCACTGTACCCAGTCGATTGTTGCTTTGAAGGCTACTACCTTGCATAATGTAATAGCCTTCCGAGTAGGGTGTGCGAAAATGGCGTTCGAAATGAATATCATCCATAAGATCCGTTCTCCACGCAGCCAATTAGTTTTACTGCGCGCTCCTTTCTCCGTGTCGCCGTCTGTCTATATCCGTGCGCAAGTGAAAGTTATGCGTTTACATAATCTCCAATTGCACGTTCAAAACAAATGATCAGTCTGTGCCGTAATGCCGTGGATATTATACCACAGCGCCTCTTTCTGGTGATTACCGTGATTTGAACGGATACCGAGACAGTTAGCTGACCGATGCTATAAAGATGAAAAATTGTTTAGCGGGCTAATGAGTCAAGGCGAACAGGCTGATCCTTTTTGGCAGAGATGTTCGCCGCCTCTATCAGCATACTCAAGTCAATGGCAGCCTGTACATTCTCAGTAGCCATTGTACCATGCTGCATATGAGAGACCCATTGTTGGAAGGGCGAAGGTTGATCAGGCGGGATATCTTTCCATACGCTCCACGTATCGCTGGCAGGTTTTCCTGCCAGGGAGCTGCGAATCCGCAGCGTGGCATCTGGAGTCCCATACAGGAGACTTCCATCTGTACCATGAACCTCAATGGTAAAAGGAGAGAAATGATTGACGAAACTGGCTTCAGCAATCCCAAGCGCACCCTGCGGATAACGGAGAACCGCCACCACATTATCCTCTACAGGATGCTCCGTAATAGAACCAAAGCTGGCGCTAACACTCTCAGGCAGTCCCAGAAACAGTCTCGTCAAATACATTGGATGCGCACCCAGATCGATCATCACTCCACCAGCAGTCTGTTGTGGATCGAAAAAGGATGCAGGTAGCCATCCTGCGTGGGGATTCTGCTTTGTTCCGAGAGCACCATCATGAGTAAGGCGAGTCCTGACCTGTGTCAATTCACCAAGCAGCTTGCGATCGAGAATCGCTTTTATGGCAAGCGTCGAGCCAGAGTAGAGCCTTGGTAGAGAGACCATCAATGTCACACCAGTTGTCTTGACTGCCGCTACAATCTCGTTGCATTCGCGCAGAGTAGGCGCAAGCACTTTTTCTGTAAAGATATGTTTGCCAGCTCGTGCGGCGGCAACCATTACGGTGCGATGCATCGTTGTCGGAGCATCCACAATGACACCATCAACATCAGCATGGGCCAGCAAGTCGTCCAGGCGCTCGTAGAAAGGCACGCCAAACGCTTTTGCCTGGGCCAGTCCACGCTCAGGCATTTCATCCCAGATTGCAGCGATTGCAGTCCCACTATTTTCGAGTGCCTGCCGTGCATAATCAGGCGCATGAACATGCCAGAAACTGAGCAGAGCAACTCGGATTTTGCCTGCGCCCCTGGTCCCAGTTCGTAATGGAGAGGTGGTTTCGCTCGCAGCAAGACCAAATAGAAGAGGAGTCGTTATCACCAGCGTCGCTAATGCATCACGACGCGAAATAAGTTTGCCTCTAGCATTCTTTCTGCTCATAGCACTTCACCAATCATTTTTAAAAGCAAAAAGTATTACAAAAATCGCAGCGTTTTGCGCATAGGCGAGAAGAACTGATTCTCCCACTCTGTATAATTACCCTGAGGAGCTATTTCCACGATGGTGAAGACATGGTTCCCCTGGACCGTAGCCAGTATAGTGCCAGTATAATTCGCTCCGCTCTGTTGCAAATTCCCTTGCAATTGTTGCCATGTCTGCCCCGCAAAGGTAAGTGGCGCACCAGCTTTAGCCCCCCCCATACCAAGCTTTGTCGATTGTTGTTGTAACGCCTGATTGACATCACCACTGCCAGCATTAGCAACGACGATATGAACCTCTGCTGTATGGTTACTGGCATAGAATTGAACAGTAGACTTGTCAGGCTCAACTTGCTTTGTCCAACCATTCGGATATGACAGAGCTATGCCAAGATTTGTATCACTGAAGCTTAGTTGAGGCTGGGTGATAGGAGCAACGCTGAATGGCTGATAGGAAACATTCCAGATTCCAACACCACCGACCACAAGAACAACCAGCAATACAGCGGCAATTACGAAAGGGAAACGTCTACGAGGATGAGGTCCAACAGGTACAGATACTATGTTTTCCCGCTTCTGAGTTGCTGTAGCGGCTGATGCATTGCCATGCTCTTGAATTGGAGGAGGTGTGAACGGCGGTGGCGTAGGAGATGATACCGACATTGGCCGGGTTGGCATATCTTCAGTCGGACGCTCCCGAGCCACCGCCTGTTCAGGCGCTGAGAGATCCAGTGGACTGGTCGGTAACACTTCCACCCCTTGCTCTTCTGGTTTGGAGCGATCTATAGGAGCCGCTGTCATTGGCCGGGTTGGTAAGTCCTCAACTGCATGCACTTCCTTTGCTGGTAATGCTGGCACTCCGGGAACAAGTGACTTTTTTCGCGTTTCAGGCCTCGGCGTCTCTGGCAGTTTCTCCTGGATCTTTCCATCTTGAGTGCCAGATGTCTTCTCCACACGATCAGCGTCAAGTTGCTCAGATACACTTTTCTTCAGTTCACTCGGATCAAATCTTTGAGAATCAGGCCACACAGGTAGCGTATTTGGCGCAGGTCGACGTGTTGGGCGTGTCGGAGGTAAGTATGCTACCTGTTCGCGCAAAGCAGGCTTATTATCCTCCTGTTGCTTTGCAGGAAGGGGTGATAAAGAAGAAGCAGCATCGCTTTTCGACGCTGATAATGGCTGAGGACTAAAAGGATGAGAAGGAACAAGCATTCCACAATTATTACAGAACCGGGCATCATCTCTCGGCAATTCAGTTCCACAATATTTGCATGTTATAGCCACAAAAATATCTCCAGTATCTGGCTCAACCAGTGCATATAATGCTTTGTACAGTATCCTAAAAAGATTGTTCCGTCAAGTCGCCTGATTGGTCGTAGTACATATAGGTCTATATATTTATGTTGCGCCAAAGACACCACAGGAAGTAATATTTATCCTCCTATGGTGTCCGACAAGTTTGCTATACAAGGATCAAACCAATACAAACACAAGTTACTTCAGTCTTAACAACGCTTCGCGTTCGGCGGCTGTTTCGAGGACTTGTTGATTTTTGACAATCTCAACAAGTTTCTTGCGCCCTTTAGGACTCCCGATCATGAGCACCCCGACGAGCTTATTGTCACGGAAGAAGAGCTTACGATAGTTCTCATTGCCCTTCTCACCGGGTTCGCGCAGCGAAATCGCCGAGAGTTCAGGGTTGTTCGACTCGGCAGTACCAACGACAGCAATGTTCACATCAAAAAGCGGACTGGTATAGGTTGGCACATCCACATAGGCCTGGTGACCGCCAGCCATGTTGGCACCAACGATGCGTCCGTGGGCCATAGCATTGTCCCAGGTACCCATCGTGTGATGGCGATTAATGGTGGGATCAAAGAACTCCGCCACATCACCTGCTGCATATACACCCGGCACGTTGGTCTCCAGGTATTCATTGACCACTATACCGTTGCGTACTTCAACAGCCGTGTCGGTCAGAATCTCTGTATTGAGGGTAATACCCAGACCAATACCGATCATATCGGCCTGGATCTCGCGCCCCTTTTTGGTCTTCACATAGCTGGGCACGCCATTTTTGGGTACGACCTCTTCAACTTCGTCACCGTGGATGACATGGACACCAAACTTCTTAGCGATATTGTCAACAACCTCGCCCCCGTCAGGATCTAGAGAATTACGCAGCCAGTAAGGGCCACGCATGATCCAGGTTGTATCGAGCTTGCGTACAGCAAAACCATCGCAGAGTTCGTAAGAAATAAAGCTACCGCCATACGCCAGTGCTGTGCGCGACTCCAGCATGCGGGCAATGATCGTTTTGGTATCGTCGAGCGTGACAAAGTTATAAATATGCTGCGTATCTTTTGCCCCTGGCACGCGCAACGGATTTGCCCAGCCACCAGTCGCGATCAGCAAGGCATCATAGGGAAGATGTTGCCCCTTATCGGTCACCACGACGCGCTCATCCGTATCCACAGTAGCCACCATGGTTTCCGTCACCAGTTGAACATTTCTCTGTTCATGCCACGCAAAGTCGCGAATCATTACCTTTTGTTCGACAATCACGCCCTGTAAAAAACGCGGCAGAGAAACGCGATTGTAGAGCGGGTAAGGTTCATTGGTGAGCAGATGGATACTGCAACTCGGATCGTTCTTTCGTAGTGTCTCCGCGGCAGTCGTACCCGCCACACCATTACCTATGATCACATATCGTTTGTCGTGCGTTGTCAAATAGATCTCTCCTTGTCTACGAACTCGTCCTTGACGGACATCAGCAATCCTCCAAATATCTCTAGAATCTTAGCATAGTTTCCAGGATAACGCTATAGCTCAGCTAAATTTATCCTTCGGCAAGCCATGTCATCGTATGGAGAGATTCAGTATAGCAGATAACAGCAAGAAAATAGAAAAAAGCGGATACATCGCTTTAGCAAGGTAATGTATCCGCTTTTTAACACATTTAGCTGACTACAGCCTTCCCTCGTCCATGAGATGGCCGTAAGGCCGCTACGATCATAGCGACAATACTCAGGGCAAAGGAGACCAGGAATGCGTTGTGCAGGCCGCTCAGGAAGATAGCAAGGGCCGCAGGGAACTGGCTCATACCACCGCCATAGATAAAGACCTGCATCATCGCTGCCATTGGCACCGCACTCAAAGCAAGTGGGAAGACGATAGCAATGCTCAACATCTGACCAGTATTGTTGAGCATATTGAGGATACCAGCAGCCGCACCACGCATATTCGTCGGGACAGAGCTCATGATGGCATTGGTATTGGGCGAGGCAAAGAAACCAGAACCACCGCCCATCAGCACCATGTAGAGCGCGAGCAACCAGTAAGGCGTCGTCGGTGACACAGTGGTGAGTCCGAACAGGCCGAGCGAGGAGATGGCGAGTCCGATCGGAGTGAGCAGACGTGAGCCAACAAAGTCAGAGAGACGTCCGCTTAAGGGACCAATAATCATGAAGGCCAGTCCGAAAGGTGTGAGTAGCAATCCAGCTCTTAGCGGATCCTGTCCATAAGGACCTTGCAGGAAGAAGATCAAGAGGAACAGCACAGCGCCACGCGCAATACCATTAAGCAGACCACTCAGGTTCGCCAGTGTAAAGAGACGATCTTTAAAGAGGCGCAACTGGACGATTGGCTCTTTGACGCGTGGCTCGATGAGCGCAAACAGAAGCAAGCTGATGATACCAATCACTAGAATAGCAATGGTCACAGGTTGAGGAAGCATAGGGAAAGCAATCATTGTCAAGGCAAGCAGGACACCAGTCAAACCAATTGTGAGCGTGACACAGCCAAACCAGTCGATGCGTTGCTTACGCTCAACCATGCTGCGTACAGGCTCGCGTAAACGCCAGATACCCCAGATTACACCGAATATTCCTAATGGAACATTAAAGAGGAAAACCCAGCGCCAGGAGACCTCCGTCAACAGGCCACCCACGATCGGTCCCAGCAAGAAGCCTGCTGCGCCAGCAATCTGGTTGATACCCAGGCCAAGTCCCACCTGCCCTTTGCGGAAGGCATCGGTGACTATAGCGGTACTGTTGGTGACCATAAGCGCACCCCCAACGCCCTGGATCACACGACCCAGGATAAGGTCGGCACCGTGAAACTGGGGTTGTGACAGACCAGCGATCAGAGAACCAAGCGAGAACATAACAAAACCACTATTGTAGAGGCGTTTACGTCCCCAGATATCAGCAAGCCGTCCGATGACAGGCGTCAGAACGGTCGTGATCAGGAGATATCCCATCAGTACCCACATTATAGTGAAAAAATTTATATGTAAATCCGTCAATATATTGGGAAGCGCAATGAGTAGAGCAGAGCCCTGAATAGAGGCCAGCAACGCGCCAACAGTCGTAACTGAAAGCGCTGTCCATTGATACCCATCATGACGCACAGCAACGTCTGCAGCAGGAGAGATACTCTGCTGTGCCTCTTCTGTAGAGAGACGAGAAGACGGTTTAGAAGACTGCATAAATACCCTTCCGTAGATACATTAGACTTCGCAACGTGCTCATAGCACCACAATTGTCATGCGCTATACCTCGATCAAATGACGCAACGCGGGTAGAGCAGCGGCAAGACTGGAACACTCATCCTCGCTTAACTGCTTCAGGCGACGCCGCAATGACGCACGCCGGGCACAATCAAACACAGCCACAACCATGCGACCACGTTCAGTTGGCTTTACCCATACCGTACGCCAGTCCACATCATCATGGCTGCGTACAACGTAACCTTGCACCAGCAAGCGTTTGACCATAGCCGTTACAGTAGATGGTGCGACCGCCAGATATTCCGCCAGTTCTTGCATCATGCAGCGCTCATGTTCAACGAGGACACGCAAGAGGGATATCTGCCCTGGAGTAGCTCGTAATTCAGCTACATCCCGCCAATTGGGAAAGTTTTCCAGTCCTTCTGGCTCGCTATCAAGCGGTACATCGGCCACCAGGCGCTGTAACACTTTAGGCACCACATCGAGCAGGGCCCTTGCCAGTTCAGCAGTCTCTTGCTCAGAACGCTCCGACATAGACACCCCTTATCACTTCGATTGTCTAAGTATATGATACCCTAAATAATTGGATTGGTAAAGGGTTTGCGTGTTTCATTATATATGAGAATATACCTGCTCAGATACGTTCTATGCTTCCCTCGGTCACCCTCCCATTAACATCGATGGAGAAGATACGAGAGTAAGGAGGATCGGGATAATGGCGGTGAGAGAAGATCAGGTAGAGGTAGCCGCTGCGCCTGGCCCAGTCGATATCGCGTGCGGAGGGATATGCTTCAGACCGGGGATGTGAATGGTAATAGATCATGTCACCGTCGTACGAGTCGATGTCGTTATAGATACGCACGATATCGACTTCACTGATAATCGAAAAATCATCCGGCTCTTCGGCAGCATTAGCCGTGGGATAGTTCTTGATGACTGTGCCGTCTTTGCTGCCGAGGGCCCCGCAGGCTTCGTTGGGATAGCCTGCCACGATATGGGCCAGCATCTCGTTATAGATTGAATCAGGAATACGCACAACAAAACTTGCTCCAGCTACCATAATACTTTTGCCTCTAACTCATCTTCAAGTTCACGCAGATCGCGGGTCCACAGGTCTTCGCTCAAGTATTTCCAGCCGCCATCAGCCAGGAGAGTGACGATCTTGCCGCGCTCCATGCTGGCAGCCACACGTAAGGCGGCATGCAGGGACGCGCCACAGGACGGTCCGGCGAAGATACCTTCCTGGTCCTTAAGCTGGCGCGTGCGGCGAATGGAGTCCATGGAGGAGACAAGGATCTTTCCATCGAGCTGCGAACCATCGAATACGGGTGGCACGAAGCCATCTTGCAGGCTGCGCAGACCTTGCACAGCTTCGCCCTGCATTGGTTCGGCGGCTACCACCTTGATAGCTGGATTGTATTCTTTCAGACGCCGCGCCGCCCCTGTTAGCGTGCCACCGGTGCCCAGGCCAGCTATGAAGACATCCAGATCGGGCAGATCGCGAATAATCTCGGGAGCCGTACCGTAATAGTGCGCATCTGGATTCGCCGGGTTGCCATACTGATAGAGCATAACATATTGCTCATTGCCAGCAGCCAGTTCTTTCGCCAGTCTAACAGCTCCATTGCTCCCTTGAGTGCCGTCGGAGAAGACAATCTTCGCGCCATACAATTCGAGCATCTGGCGACGTTCGCTGGTCACGTTATCGGGCATTACGGCGACAAACTGATAGCCTTTGATGCGCGCGATCATGGCCAGCGCGATTCCAGTATTGCCGCTGGTCGGTTCCAGAAGAATAGCTCCCGGCTTGAGACTACCATTTGCTTCGGCTTCTTCGATCATGCGTAAGGCGATGCGATCTTTGACGCTGCCAGTGGGATTCGCACCTTCCAATTTAGCATAAATCTCTACACCTGGACGAGGACTGAAACTCTTTAATTCTACCAGTGGAGTATTCCCAATCGTCTCCAGTATGCTGCCGTAGCGCATGATTTACTCCTGGCGTCCACCTGCCATCGCAGGCAACAGAATGATGGTATCGTTTGGACCAACACTGGTCTGTAATCCTTGCAGATAGCGTACATCCTGGTCATTGACATAGACATTAATAAAGCGACTCAGTTCCTGCTCTGGCTGAATCTGCTCTTTTAAGGTAGGATAGCGCAGATAGAGATCGAACAGCACTTCAGAAAGAGTACTCCCCTGCGCACTGACTTGTTTTGAGCCACCAGCGGAGGCACGCAGGACAGGTGCCAAACGAACGGTTGCCATGTATTTCAATTCTCCTTGTTTAAAAATCATGTTGACCCGTAGAGGCATGCCTTGCGTGTGCCGGATGTCCCCACAGAGGAGCCGTTCCCCTCGATGACACACCCGAGGCACACGCAAGGCATGCCTCTACGGGAACAATCGCCCATATATATTAGCGGGCAGGGACGGCACAGACATCGGCATAGGTCGGCAGGTCTTCAGGATGGGCATGCTCGCCACAGGCCGGACAGTTGGGATCGCGATAGAGGCGCAGTTCGTTGAACTCGCCGACCAGCGCATCATAGGTCATCAGACGGCCAACCAGTGGATCGCCGATATCCAGCAACAATTTGATCGTCTCGGTTGCCTGTAATATACCAATGATACCGGGCAGGACACCAAGCACACCAGCTTCAGCACAGCTTGGTGCCAGAGCAGGAGGCGGTGGCTCGGGATAGAGGCAGCGATAGCACGGTCCATCATACGGCTTGAAGACTGTCAACTGGCCCTCAAAGCGGAAGACACTGCCATGCACAACGGGCTTGTTCGCCAGGATAGCGGCATCGTTGAGCAGATAGCGTGTGGGGAAGTTGTCAGTGCCATCAATGATAACGTCGTAGTCGGCGATGATGCGCCCGACGTTCTCTTCATCCAGACGTTCGATATAGGTTATGACGTTGACATCCGGGTTCAAAGCAGTGATGGTTTCACGCGCTGACTCGGCTTTGTACTGTCCAATACGCTCGGTATTGTGCAAGATCTGGCGCTGGAGATTGCTATCATCAACAACGTCAGCATCGATAATACCCAGGGTCCCAACACCAGCAGCGGCAAGATAGTAAGCGGCAGGCGAACCCAGCCCTCCGGCACCGATCAGCAGGACGCGCGAGTCGAGCAGTTTGAACTGGCCTTGCTCACCTACTTCGGGGATAAGCGTGTGACGACTGTAGCGCCGGGCCTGAGCAGCACTCATTGTGCGTGGCTGCATAAAATTATAGCCACTAGCCTTCCACTGGCCGAAACCACCAGCCATCGATACAACATCGTTATAGCCCATCTGCTGTAAAGTACTTCCAGCCATGAGTGAACGCACGCCACCAGCGCAATATAGCACAACCTTCTTAGACTTGTCGGGCACAGCCTCTTCTATCTGCAATTCGAGGTAGCCGCGCGGGACATGAATCGCACCGGGGATATGACCTTCATTCCACTCATTCTTCTCACGCACATCGACCAGGACGAGATCCTGATCGTCTGCACGGCTCTCCTGCTTCTGCTCAAGAGCATCGTGCACCCGGCTTGCCGACCATTCCGGTACCCGCTTGCGTGCCTGTCGCAGAATCTCACGGGATGCATCACCCATGTTTGATCACCTCTGTTACTTGAGTAAGTAAATCAATTTAGTTTCGATACGAACTAACAAAAGCTTACCATTTACGTTTTTTGCTTGTCAAGGAAAGTTCAGCGGGGCGTCTTCGTTAGAAGACGTTTGTAATTGTTAACAAGGGTCACGTACTAATTATTCCAACGATCCTGCTAGCTGGCGTTCAATATATGCTAGCTTGTCTGGATTCAAAACTGTATGCATCTCTTGTATATGCTGTTCATCCGCATTCTCAAATGTGAGAACGAGTGTCAACTTCTCCTTTTCCCATATCAGGAGCGCCAGATTTCCATTCACCTCCTCAACCGTCACCGAGATGCTAACTTGCCTTTGCGTTATCTTCCTGGCAACCCCAGTACACAGACGAGCCACCGCTTCCCGTCCAAAAATAGGTCGTAGCGCCGCCGAGACCTTGCCGCCTCCATCCGACCAGGATGTGACATCCTGCGCCAGCATCTCTGTCAGCGCTGGAAGATCCCCCGACTGGCTCGCGGCAAGAAAGCGCGTAATCAGTTGCCGCTGTGCTGTTGGGGAAGGCGTAAAGCGCGGACGATGCTCTGCCACGTGCTGCTTAGCGCGGTGAAAGAGTTGGCGACAATTGGCCGTACTTTTGCCGATAATCTGCGCAATCTCCTCAAAAGGATAATCGAAGACCTGGTGCAAGAGAAATACGGCCCGCTCAGGCGGAGTCAATGTTTCGAGCAGCACGAGAAATGCCAGCGATATAGACTCACGCTGCTCCAGTGATTCGCCCGGCAAAAGTTGAACATCCGTCGTAAGCACGGGCTCAGGCAACCACACTCCGACATACTGCTCACGTTCGACACGCGCCGATTTGAGATAATCGAGGCACAGACGAGTTACGATCGTGCTGAGATAAGATTTAAGTGAGTGAATATCATTTTGCGATGCAGCCCGATAACGCAGGTATGTTTCCTGGACAATATCTTCAGCTTCGTTCGCGCTCCCAATCATACGATAGGCAATCGAGAAAAGCAGTGGACGGTAGCTTTCAAAATCATCCATGACGAACTCCTTTCATCAGGTCTCGTGCCTCATTTACACATATTTTAGTACTTCTCCGCACGATGAACAAGGCATGCCGCTACAGGAATACACATGTCACATTATAACAATCTTACTCGTCCCCTTTACGTCCCGCAACTACAACAGGATCGAACATAGAAAAAGAACAATGGAGGAGTATATGAAGAAAGTTCTTGTCACCGGCGGTACTGGCACGCTAGGCAGCCGGGTCGTGAAGAAACTCATCACAATGGGCTATACCCCAAAGGTTATGAGTCGTAATCGTCAGCCCACCCACTTGCTCGCTGACACCGAATGGGTTCAGGTAGATCTAGACACTGGACAGGGCCTTGTCGAAGCGGTACATGACATTGACGTGATTGTGCACGCAGCATCCAATCCCTTCCATCCGCAGAAGACTGATACAGTTGGAACAAAGCTTTTGCTTGAAGCGGCCCGCAACGGCGGAGTAGACCACATTGCCTACATTTCTATTGTTGGTATCGACCGCATTCCTTTTCCTTATTACCAGCAGAAGCTTGCTGCCGAGGAGATGATCAAGAGTAGTGGCATCCCCTGGTCCATTCTCCGCGCCACACAGTTTCATCCCTTCATTGACCTGCTCCTCAATGCAGCGACGAAACTTCCTCTGGTTGCAATACTACCCACTGATTTCAAATTCCAACCGATAGATGTAAATGAGGTCGTCGCTCGTATGTGTGAGATCGTGGCAACTGGACTTCGTGGTCGTTTGCCCGATCTGGGAGGACCGGAAGTGCTAACTGTAAGCGAATTGGCTCGTACCTGGCTCAGCCTGCGAGGAATGCATCGTGTCCTGCTCCCCCTCTGGCTCCCTGGCAAAGTCGCACATGGTTTCCGTCATGGTTATCATACCTGCCCGGACAAGCCGCTGCGTGAAAGCATCACATGGCGTGAATGGGTACAAAAGAAATACCGGCCTGAAGCAAAAACGAGGTGAAAAATATGACGCACAAAATGAAAATCTCTGCAACAATAATAGTCTGGCTGCATCTGTTTGTAGCTGTCATGCACGGAATATCGCATGTTGGAGTAAACGTCTTACCTGCGCTATTGGATAATGCGTTCCTTGCCATTTTCGTCTTTATAGGACCGCTGGTAGCGCTATTCGTGCTCCTGAATACGCGCCTCACCTGGTTGGGCACACTACTCTTGTTCCTTTTTATGTTGGGATCTTTTCTCTACGGTTTCTGGAACCACTTTCTTCTCCCAGGAGTAGACAATATCGCCACGATCTCGCCTGGTCTCTGGCAGCTCCCATTTCAGATAACGGCTAGCTTGCTATTCGTTCTTGAGGCGGCAGGTACCGCTATAGGGATATGGGGTCTGTTTGAAACAGTACGCGCCGCTCTATTGCACCGGCTACCAGCTAACTAAATACCTGACCTTTTTGCTCCGTGGTGTTGTCTTCTGTTGTATTCAACTTCTTAGACAGCACCACCCCCGTATTCAACCCGATCGTGTGCAACCCCCCAAAAAAGCGGGCATGCTCTATCTTGATACACCTGTTCTGCACATAAATCAAACCAGCTTCCTGTGCCTTTTTCCCCGCCTCATCATTGCGAATGCCCAGTTGCACCCACAACACCTTCGCCCCAATCTTAACGGCCTCATCTGCTATAGCCGGAATCTCCGGCGCCCTGCGGAACACATCCACTATCTCTATCTGCTCGCCAGCCTCTTTGGCCTCAGTAAGCGTTGCATAGACCCGTTTCCCTAACAGCGTCTGCCCGGCATAGCGTGGATTGATCGGAATAATATCGTAGCCCTCAGCCTGCAAATAAATAGCCACAAAATGACTGGGTCTATACGGATCAGCCGAAACGCCAACAACAGCGATATGGCGATACTGCTGCAAAAATCGTAAACGTTCATACATATCAGGCGTAAGTGGTGCAGTCATGCTAAATTTCCTCCAGCGGCAATTACACTATCAATGTCAGTATTCTCATCCGACTTGCTTATTTCATCAAAATAGAACCGTTCCGATGATTATAACACGCAATAGCTCCCATTTATTGCGACACTCGTCCCGTAGAGGCAGGCCTTGCGTCTGCCGGGTGGCCTGCCATGCACTCGGTTCGCCCAGCCGGCAGACGCAAGGCCTGCCTCTACGGGACAATGCGGACAACTCATCAATAGCCCTGCACGACTGGCCAATTCTGTCACCTTTCTGCTCTGTCCGGCGTGATGTTCCATGGAACGGTTTTGTTCTGCAATTTTTATGTAATGATACATTGTAACGCAACAAAGGTATTTTGAGACAGCCAGTTATAGGCATGTCGTACAAAATAATCTGTTTTCAGGAGGGAACAAATGCAGGTAATGACAGAGGGGCGTGTTTCTCGCCATTCCTGGTGGATGCTGCTGGTACGTGGCATTCTCGCGCTACTTTTCGGTATTCTCACACTCGTCTGGCCACATCTTACACTCATTGTCCTCGTCGCTTTCTTCGGGGCCTACTCTCTCGTCGATGGAATCTTTGCTGTAGTCGTTTCGCTACAGGAGCGCCAGCTAACGAGCCGCTGGTGGGTGCTCCTGATCGAAGGGATCGTTGGGATCGTGGTCGGTCTTCTGGTCTTCTTCTTGCCCACCCTGGCCACTGCCCTGGCTCTTCTTTACGTAATTGCGGCATGGGCTATTGTCACCGGGATTTTCGAGATCGGTGCGGGCTTCCTTCTGGGCGCTTCGATTGGTCGCGGCTGGGCCGTCGCCATTGCAGGCATCCTATCCGTACTGTTCGGTATCGTCCTGATTATAGCGCCCGGCGCTGGTATCCTGAGCCTGCTCTGGCTCGTCGGCATCTACGCCATCGTCTTCGGTATCCTTTTAATCGTGCGTGCATTCCAGTTCAGATCAGCAGGAGGGCTCTCTTCCGTTCGGTAGCTGCGTTCCCCGCGTGGAGACGCGGGGAACACTGACCGATAGGCTCCTGCTTCTCTCTACCAGGGATCTCATCAGTGGGCAGTCGTCGCTTCTTTCTCCAACTCTTCGTCGGCGATTTTCATAAAGTCAACACCCTTGGCCTCACGTCCGACAGCCGCCAGAATGGCCACCGCTATAAGCGCCCCGGCTGAAAAGATGGCCAGGGCCAACGAAAAGTTGGGGACCCCGGCGCTGCCCAGGCTCAACGCCAGGTTGGCCTCCAGGACGATTATGTAGGCCGCGAAGAGGTTGCCGAGCTGATAAGCAAAGGCGGGGAAGATGGCGCGCACCGTGGGAGGCGATAGTTCGTTCAAGTGAACTGGGATCACTCCCCAGGCTCCTTGCACCATAAATTGCAGGAGAAAGACGCCGATGGCGATTGTGAGAATGATACTCATCCCTGGAATGCGCAGTAATCCTGACCACAGTGGGATCATAAGCAGACCAATAATGGCGGCTATGACGATCGCCCGACGACGTCCCCAACGTTCTGAGTTATAGCCAAAATACAACCCGCCAAAGATGGCCCCGATGTTGGCGATCACCGTGAGCAGGGTTGTCCAGGTGACTTTGTCGGCCTGGCTATATCCGACCAGGATCTGAGATTGCAGGAAGGTCGGGAAGTTGTCCTGGGTGCCATGCGACATCGAGTTGAACGCCGTCATCAGGATGATCACGTACACGAAGAGCCACGGATGCAGCTTCACCGCAGCCCACACACTTTGCCAGAAGCCGACCCCACTGGCTTCTCGTTCGTGATTCTGATGCTCCCAGACTTCCGACTCTTGCACGCGCGTGCGAATCAGGAAGACCAACAGAGCGGGAAGGACCCCAACCGCGAACAAGACCCGCCAACTCAGGCCCAGGACGTTGAAGATGCCGAAGAAGACGAGAGCCCCGAGCAAATAACCCAATGCATAGCCTTGTTGCAGGATCCCCGAGAACAAGCCTCGCGACTCGGTGGGCAGCGCCTCCATCGCCAGAGATGAACCCAGACCCCATTCACCCCCCATGCCAATACCGAAGAGGGCGCGGCAGATGATGAAGAAGGTATAGTTGGGTGAGAAGGCGGTGAGCAACTCCATAACCGAGTAGAAGACAATGTCGATCATCAAGGGGACGCGCCGTCCAAAACGTTCGGCCATGATGCCGAAGATGATAGCGCCAACGGGACGAAACATGAGCGTCAGCGTAAGTGCTAATACGATGGCAGGCAGCCCTACATGCAAATCAGCGGCAACACGCTGGGTGACGAAGGTGAGCAGGAAAAAGTCGAACGCGTCCAGCGTCCACCCAAGGAAGCTCCCCAGAAACGTGGTGCGTTGTCGTGGATTGAGTGAACGGATCATGCTCAATGCGTTCATGGGTCGTAACTCCTTTTAAACTAACGAAACCTTTGTGGAAATTGCTGACAATACTTTCATAGAGGATAACGTGGAATTATCCGTAGAAGTTTCACCGCTTGATTTAGTTTTCTTACTGGCACTTGTAGTATTGATCATGGCACTGGGGTGGGGACCAGCTTGAGCGCGTCCCCCTACCCCAGTGCCATGGTTGGTAAAACAATATTTGAAATGTATTAGGCTTGCCCCCACCCGGCTCATGAATGAACCATCTCGTAGGAGCCGAGTGGATACAAGATCAACTCCTACGAGGAACTCTCATTATGCTAACGTTGACCGGAGCGCCTTGTCCAGATCCCACAGGATATCCTCTATGTTCTCGATCCCTATTGAAAGACGGATCAGGTCAGATGTAACGCCACCGGCTATCTGATCCTCCTCCGCTAATTGCTGATGCGTCGTGCTGGCCGGATGAATGATCAGACTCCGTGCATCGCCCACGTTGGCAAGATGCGAAAACAGGCGCACACTATTAATCACCTTCTTGCCTGCCTCATATCCACCTTTGACGCCAAACGTAAAGATTGCACCTGCTCCTCGTGGGAGATAGCGTTTCGCCAACGCATTGAAGGGATCATCGGCCAATCCAGGATAATGCACCCAACTCACGGCAGGATGCTCCTTCAAGAATTGGGCCACCCGCAGCGCGTTCTGACAATGGCGTTCCATTCTCAGAGAAAGCGTTTCCGAAACTTCCCGGACTCTACTACAACTCCGGCGATAGACGTACCATGGCCGCCGATAAACTTGGTGGCAGAATGCACAACAATATCCGCTCCATGCTCGAATGGCCGACACAGATACGGTGTGGCAAACGTATTATCAATTACTAGAGGAATACCAGCTTCGTGCGCGATATTGGCCACCGCGCGCATATCCAGCACATCCCCGCGCGGATTACCGATTGTCTCTCCATAGAGCACCCGCGTCCGTGGCGTGATCGCTTTACGATAATTCTGCGGATCGGTACTATCAATAAAAATAGTATTGATGCCCCAGTTACGCAGCGTAATATCAAATTGCGTATGCGTCCCACCATACAGGCTGCTGGAAGAGACAATCTCGTCACCCGGACGCAGCAGCGTCATCATCGTTGCCATCTGTGCTGCCATCCCTGATGCCGTGGCCACCGCCCCCGTTCCACCCTCAAGTGCAGCAATACGCTCCTCAAAAGCCGCTGTCGTCGGATTCATAATACGCGTATAGATATTGCCAAAGCGCTGTAACGCAAAAAGATGCGCGGCATGGTCGGTATCATCAAACACATACGAGGTCGTCTGATAGATTGGGACCGCCCGCGCCCCGGTCGTTGGATCCGGTCGCTGTCCCGCATGCAAAGATAATGTATCAAAACCAAAAACATGGTCCCCATCGATTTCCGGCATTGCTCTATTTCCTTCCTGGCATCAAGTCCATTTCACTACCACCTATGCTATCACACCCTATCACGCCACGGAAATACTCCCATCATTCGGGCAGGTACTCGCCATTCACACAAAAACTATTGTCTAAATCTTGCAAATCCTCTATACTGAGTGAAAGGGAATGATTTAACTCCTCCAGAGCGAAAGGGAAAACGATGAGTGCTGAGACCCCTCAGGAACGCAGTTATATTTTTGATCGAGAAAGTTCTGCCGAGATGGCACGCCTGGTCAATCAGGATCGTCTCGTGACGCGAGCGATGGGCGGACCGCTCTCTGGACTGCCTGATGGGGATCACTTGCCAGAACAGGCGAGCGTTCTTGATATCGCCTGTGGCCCGGGAGATTGGGTCCTCGATGTTGCCTATGCCTTCCCTGATTTTGAGGTTGCTGGTGTCGATATGAGCAGGAGTATGGTTGACTATGCCAATGCACGAGCACGTTCAGAAGGATTGGCAAACGCATCCTTCGGCGTCATGGATATCACGTACCCACTCGATTTCGCCGATGCCTCCTTTGATCTGGTGAATGCTCGTTACCTGACCGGAGCCTTAAAGCGGGAGATGTGGCCCGTGTTTTTGAAGGAAGCTCTGCGCCTCTTGCGCCCCGGTGGGATCTTGCGCCTCACAGAACCAGACGATACAGGACAGAGTTCGAGTGCGGCTTTCCAGCAAGGAGGACGATGGTTCATGCAAGCCATGAAGCAGGTGGGATATGGATTTTCACCAGACGGAAGTAGCTTTGGAATGTTTCCCCAGTTGCGATGGCTGTCGCAAGAGGCAGGTTTTCAGCAGATACGACAGACCGCTCATGTGATAGACTTTTCGCAAGATACCTCTGCCTGGGCAGATTTCTATCAGGGGGTCCAGGTCGCTTTTCCTCAGAGCCTCCCTCTTCTGCGTACCGTCGCAACGCAGAACGAAGTGGAGGAGGTGTACCGAGAGACGCTTATTCAGATGAATGATCCTTCCTTCCGTGCGATCTGGATTCTGTTGACGATGTGTGGAAGAAAGCCATGCGAAACAACAACGGTTTCTACCGATTGACCGTGTTCAATGACCCGTAGAGGCATTTTTCACTACCATTCTCACTCTCGCCAATTTGTGATACACTTCTATGAGACACCAATGTGAGCCTCATACGCCATTCCGGGACTTCAAATGTACCCGAAACTCATGTGCCAGGCGTAATAGAACTGTTCAAATCTTCGTAGGAACCCGATGGGAGTACCATTTTCCATGACACAAACAATTGACCCAAAGACACAACATACCGCAGTTGGTCAGCCCACGCGCCGACAGGATGCACCCGATAAATTGACCGGACGCACCCGCTTTGCTGGCGATCTGTCCTTCCCTGGCTTGCTGCATGCCCGTCTTGTGCTGAGTCCTTATGGTCACGCACGCATTGTCTCAATTGATACCTCTGCCGCCGAGGCCGTTCCAGGTGTGGTGGCCGTCTTTACTGGCGAGACCCTGAATATTGCCAATGCGAAAAGCAGCTCACGTTCGCAAACTCCACTCGCGCAGAATGAAGCTTACTGGTGCGGCCATCCTGTCGTCGTGGTAGTAGCTGATAGCGAGGCGGCTGCTGTGGACGGTGCTTTCGCGGTCGAAGTCGATTACGATCCACTGCCTGTGATCCTTGATCCGGTAACTGCTCTCAGACCCGGCGCACCTCTGGCGCGTTCGCGCAGCAAAGATGAGACGTCCGAGATTTCTGGCGGCGGCGCACACGCAGCAGTCTCCGAGGATAATATACAGGAAGAGCCAGATAAAGAAGAGCTCTCGCAGAATGTGAGCGACAGGCATCATACTCACTCAGGCGATATTGAGGCTGGCTTCCGTGAGGCCGATGTGGTGGTTGAGCGTACCTATGGCACGCGTCCCGTCCACCAGTCCTATCTGGAAACACAATCGATCACTGTTGTACCCAGTCCCTCCGGTCATCAATTGACGGTCTGGCCCAGTACGCAAACCCTGTTGGGTGTCCGTTCAAATATTGCACGCGCTGTTAATCTCCCTGAACGCCAGGTACGGGTAGAATCGGTGCCTATTGGGGGTGCTTTTGGTGGCAAGTTCGGCCTGTATGAGCCTCTGGTCGCCGCCGTTGCCATGCAGGTACGCAAGCCCGTACGCCTGGTCTATACGCGCCAGGAAGACCTACTGGCAGGCAATCCCGCCCCCCAGATTGTGCTGACGGTCAAACTGGGAGCAAAACGCGATGGAACGCTGGTTGCATTGCAGGGACATGGTATCTTCGATTCCGGTGCTTATCCAGGTGCCGCTACCGGTATCGGTGCCTATATCCTCTCTTCAACCTATCGTTGCCCCAATGTCGATATCCGCGCCTACGAAGTGCTGACGAACAAGGTGAGTGTCGGAGCCTACCGCGCTCCCTGTGCTCCTCAAGTAACATTCGCTCTGGAGTCAGCGGTGGACGAGTTGTGCCACAAGCTGGAGATCGATCCTATGACATTCCGCCTGAAGAATGCTCTCAAAGAGGGCGATCCAGTAGACAGTGGTGGTAGAAAGTGGCCACGTATCGGCTTGCTCGAATGCCTTGAGCAGATCCAGCAGCATCCTTTATGGGTGGACCGTGCTGAATATAAGAAACCATCTGCAGAACTCAAGGGCTGGAAGATCGGCATCGGTCTTGCTGCTGGTGGCTGGCCCGGTGGTACAGAGCCCGCTGCCGCAGCCTGTCGCCTGGAGTCCGATGGTTCCTTCACTATAGCAGTTGGTACCGTCGATCTGACCGGTTCCGATACATCGTTTGCGTTAATTGCTGCCGAAGCTCTGGGCATAACGACGGATCGTGTGAATGTAGCACATGATAATACCGACACAATGCCATACAGTGGCGGCACAGGTGGTAGTAAGACGATATATACTATGGGGCCCGCTGTACTCGCCGCTGTGCGCGATGCACACAACCAGATCCTGACCATCGCCAGTGAAATGCTGGAAGCCTCAATAGATGACCTGGAGATTCAGAATAGCAGTGTTGCGGTCAAAGGCGTACCTGGCAAGAGCGTCGAGTTAGAGCATATCGCTTCGGCATCGATGAGCTTCGGTGGAAAATATGAGCCTGTTTATGGACGTGGTCGTGCCGCCGTTAGTATCAATTCTCCCATGTTCGCGGTCCACCTGGTACGCGTCGCGGTCGATCCAGAGACAGGCGAGGTGCGTGTGCTTGATTACGTCGCAGCACAGGATGTTGGCAAAGCCATCAACCCTGCTGAAGTCGTGGGCCAGATCCACGGCGGCGTGACGCAAGGTATCGGCTGGGCGCTCTTCGAAGGCTTCGAGTACGATGAAGACGGCCAGCTCTTGACCTCCACCATGATGGATTACGCACTGCCCCATAGTCGGGACGTACCGACTATCACTCCCATCCTGGTCGAGATCCCTTCCTCTCCGGGTCCCTTTGGTGCCAAAGGTGTCGGCGAACCGCCCGTGGTCCCTGGCGCTGGCGCAATCGCCAACGCCATCTACGATGCCGTCGGCGCTCGTGTCACTCAACTGCCCATGAAACCTGAACGCGTGTTTAACGCCATCCAGGACGCGAATTAACGTCGCTGGATGCGGCATATCATTGTAGGGGCGACGCTTGCCGTCGTCCAATAGGCGTCAAGGGAACAATGGCTCAGGGTCTAGTCGAGCCGCTCCCCGGGCGGGGGCAAGCCCGGCCCCTACGAGAGGGAAACAGGCCCCCCCTTTTCCGTAGGGGCCGGGCTTGCCCCCGCCCGGGGAGCCATCTCCTCGCCTCCACCGGTTTCCTTCCCTTGACGCCGCCTATGGGCGGGACAAGCCCTACGGTGATTGGGATAGAACGTTTCATCGTGATGCCCTCTTCCACGATTGTGACTATCTTGGGATGCTTGTTTCGCTTATATGTAACCCGCTGTGCTATACTGTCACCACACCCCTGCTTAAAAACAGGGGCTTGCCCCTCACCTCCCTCGCCAGGGGTCCGTGGGTGGAGACATTCCCAACCGGGCAAGCCCGATTGACGTGAGGACGGGTGACGAAGGGGATCAACCATCCCCCCAAGGTTTTCAGCCTTGCGCCCCACACAGAAAGGAGTCTACAGGTTGAGCTAGCAGACAGGGCGTTAGCCCTCATGCCGATCTGTGCAAGTTGAATAGTGAGGCTGCGCGTATAGCAACGAAACCGTTTGACTTCCGTGAGAGGTCTGCCTTCGCGCTCGCCTGTTCGTAACAGGTAGAGTATAGCATAACCAGTAGAACATTGCAAGAACGCACAAGAAATGCAGTGGCGTCAAGCGCAGCTTCGCGTGCGCCTTTCATTCCTCCCCCGCGCAGATCAGCTGGGGGTCTCCTGAAAGGAACTTTATGAATGTTCTCTCGTGGTTACTGGCATAACTTCCGTTTCTTTTTCGTAGTGTTCCTTATAGCAACCGAGTATATTATGATGGCATTAAGTGGTTCTCCATTCCTCCGCTATACTCCGGAGGATGATCTTAGGGGCCGAATCTATCATCTCTATCAAGGATGGAGATCCACTACGCAAGAGTAGATGACGTCCGTGGTAGTACGCACTATCTGATCTTGAAGGAGCACTTTTATGACGTTCTCTGATTCTTCATCCGATAATATGGAGACATTAACCGAAACCGGGCAGTTGGAACAATCCGCCGCCGATGTTACTCCACCTATCGGGGTAACTCCACCACAGGTGCTGGCGCGCGAGGCGGCGGAAGGCCGTCGCGGAGCAGCATGGCGCTTGCTGTACTGGGTTATGGAGGACGACCCGCGCGCGGTGATTGCCATCGGCTCGCTCGATGATGATCGCCTGGCGCATCACCTCCTGGCGTTTATCGCACTAGGAACCTGGGCTGGTAAGCCTTTTGTGGTTCCTCGCCAGCTCCGTTCTGCGCATGCCCGAACCCGCCTGCGCACACTATTCCTTCCCGGCGCTGGTATGGATATGGCTCGTGCTGAGCGGGTGTTACTGGCTGGTGTACATAATCCTCGTTGGGAAGTACGCACGGCTGCATTGCATGTTCTGGGCATGGGAGCCTTTCCCGGCATCACTCCTACGCTGGTAGAAGCGCTCCGCGATCCGGTCCCTGCTGTACGCTTACAGGCCGCCAGAGCGCTCGGTCACGCGGGCGATCTATCCGCTCTGCCTGAACTGATCACATCGCTACATACTGCTGATGAGCAGGTGGGTGGTCAGATCTTCCATGCTCTGGTGCATCTGGGAAATGCCGCGGTACCTGCATTAATGAAAGAGAGCGAAAGTAATTCTCCCTGGGTACGCTGGCACTGCATGCAAGCGCTTGGCGAGATCAGCGATGATCGTGCCTTACCTGTCCTGGTCCGTTCACTCAATGATCCAGACCATGCCGTGGCCTGGGCTGGTGCAAAAAGCCTGGTTCACTTCGGCAAGCAAGCCTTAGAGCCGCTCTTACGCATGCTCCTGCTAACAGAGACATCTCCCTGGATTGTGGAGACCTCTTCGCACGTCTTGCGCACGTTCTACCATCGCGACTCCAGGCTGAAACCCTATCTGGAACCCGTGGTTAAAAGTATGCATGGCGTCGCGTATCGCATCGGCACTCCCGCGGCTGCCAACAAGGCACTCACCGGCCTCGCCGCCGATGGCCTTCTTCCCAGATCCTGAGGCGATCGAAAATGCACTCGATTCCTTACAATCGCGTCCCCTCGTTATAGAGGGGACATAGTAGGGAACATATCATCAACTATCGCATAGGCGTCAAGAAATGGCTCCCCGGGCGACGCCCCTACGGGAAATGGGGGGCCGTTTCCCCTCGTAGGGGCGCCCCTTGCGGTCGCCCGGGGAGCGGCTCGACCGCACAAACTCATTCCATTCTTACCCCAACACACCTGATGAATAGCGCAGGTGAATCTGTTCCCCCCTCTCAAAGCGTTCAAAGGCAAAGGGACGCATATCATCAGGAGTCTCCCCTGTTGTAATCAGCCGGGCCATCCACTGCCCGACGACAGGCGAAAGCTTAAAACCATGTCCACTAAAACCTGCAGCGCAATACAATCCATCATACATAACCAGCCGCCCCAGGATAGGATGCGCATCCGGCGTGTCATCATAGATGCCAGCCCATCCTCCCCGTGGCACTGCACGAGCCAGCGCAGGCAAGTATTCTTTGCCCTTCGTACGGAGGTAAGTAATCTCCTCCTCTGTCAGTCCCTGCTGATAAGAATCGGGATCGCTGGCATGCAGCACTTCCTCTGTGGAACCGACCAGCGTAATGCCACCTATATCCGGGCGCATATAGACCGCATGCGCCATATCCAGGCAGACCGCATGCCAACCATGCCGACTACCCTCATCATCGGGACGACGCAGGGCAACCATAGGATGTCGTGTGGCTGTGATAGGCAGCACAATACCGAGCGTCCGAGCCAGTGCCACGCTCCAGGCATTTGCCGCCAGCACAACGATCGGAGCCGAAAAGCTGCCTTGATTGGTCTCCACTCCCATCACGCGCTCGCCTTCTGTCAGAATACGTGTAACCGTGACGCCCTCGTGTATCGCCACGCCATACTCCCTGGCCCGCCTGGCAAAGCAGTACGTCGTCGCCACCGGATCAGCCACGCCCGCATCGGCCTCATAACAGGCAAGTGCCGCCCCCACGCCGCTGAACCCTGGCGCAGCATCAGCAATCTCTGCCGGACTGATAAGCCTGGTGTTGACGCCCTCCTTCTGTTGCAACGCCACACTGGTCCGTAGCACGTCAGTTCCCTCTTCACCCACAATGACAAGCATACCAGTATTGACGAAGCCACAATCGCCACCAATCAGGTCCGCGAAGTGGGTAAAGATGCGCAAACTCTCCCTGGCCATACGGATCGTGAAATCGTTCGAATAGTGCTGGCGCACAATAGCACCGGAGCGGCCCGTGGTGCCATTAGCGATTGCCAGCTTCTCCAGCAGCACAACACGCCCCACTCCCTGCCTGGCAAGGTGATAAGCTATACTGCTACCCATTACGCCGCCACCAATAATGATACAATCAGCCGTTTCGGTCATGAAAGGTTCTCCTCGAAGCCGACTAGACAATATGCACGTATTTCCAGAGTAGCAGGAGACGGGGCAAATTACAAGTCGTAGGCAGGCCACAGGTGCCCGTCATTCTTTTGCACGCAGGGGAACGGATCTTTTCGCTGTGCGTCGTTCCGACGAACCAGCCAATAGGCCACAATCATCATCCCCATCAATCTACATCATCCCCCACCAATCTACATCATCCCTACCAATGTAGGGGCGCGGTTTACAAGCCCGTGGCCGTTCCCAGGGCGATCCACGGGCTTGTAAACCGCGCCCCTACATCGGTGGGTTGGTGAGATTCCTCGGTGAAAAAAATGACGCCCACTCGCCTGCCACTACGAAGGTTCTTCTCTTCACATCCCATCTATAGTATAATGCCATTACTGTAGACGCACTACGTTCTATTTAGTGACAAACGATCCAAAACATCTTCGCCTTCCACATTGGCTACAAATCAATAGGGAGACATGTATCGATGTTATACAGCATAGCCAGGATTATATGGAATATTACGAAGTGGATTACGGGACTCATCATAGCATTTTTCATCAGCTACGCAGCTAATGTCGCAGTCATGCAGACAAAAGATATCCCTGCCTCGGCGTTGGTGAGCTTAGTAAACTGGCTATTTCTTCCTGGCAACAATCGCACGCTTACATTGAGTTTCCTCATAGCACTTTTCATTATTACGTTGCTGGCAGGCACCATCACACTGATTGGAGAGCACCGCACTGGCGGCCTGGCACTGAAGAAGTACTTGCGCGATGTAGTTGATAAAACGCATGATCTGAAACCGGTGGGCTTTGCTCAGCAGTCGGCGCTGATCTCGGTGAGCGTGCCGCTGGACGATATTTTTATTCACCTGAGCGCAAGCACTGATCGACCGCGCTACGATTTACCAACGGAACAGATGAAGCAACTCGAAGCGCTACGTAAGCGCGCGGACCTGACGCCGGAACAGCGCGAAGAAGAGATCCAGGCGTTGCGCGTGGTGTGGTATTCGCAGTTGGGACCGGGCCTGCTAGAGTCAAGGCAGCCGCAAAACGTTACTGTCGAAAATGTCACGCAGCAACTTACAGCGCGACAACCAGGGGCGGTTATTCTGGGCGCTCCTGGCTCCGGCAAGAGTACCACGATGCACTGGCTTGCTTATCATATGGCACGCGCCAGTCGGCTCTCCGCTTTCCATAGAGGATTTAATGCACTGCTCGATCTTTCCAGTCGCGTAGTGCGCAGGAAACTCACGCCTGGCTACAATCTTCCCGCTGGACTGGCGCCACGGCAGCTTCCTATCTTGATCCGTATCAGCGATTATGCAAAGATACTGACCCGACCTGAAAGTGAGCAACAGCCATTTCAGCCGTTCTTTATGGAGTATTTCAGGGCGCGTTATCCTGAATTGCCTAAGTTGGCGGACAGGTTGCGGGATGAACTGCAACATGGGCGTTGTTTGCTCCTGCTGGACGGGCTGGACGAGGTAGCGAACGACGAGCTACGGCGGCGGGTGGCTGAAAATATCTCGGCGTTTGTGGCACAGCATTCACCCGAAAATGCGAATGCGCGGCGCTTCAATCGCTTTATTATTACTTCGCGTATTGTTGGCTACGAAGCGGCTACCTTCGCGAACTACGCTCACTATACGTTACAGGACCTGGCAGACGAGCAGATTGAGCAGTTTCTGGAGAACTGGTGCCCGGCGGTTGAGCGCCATCAAAAGACGTTTGCACAGGGGATGAGAAAGCTGACACTCCATGAGATAGCACAGGCGAATAAGGATGGGAGGGAGCAGAAAGAGAGATTATGGGAGGCGCTTCAAAATAATCCTGGCATCAAGAGGCTGGCCGTCAATCCGCTGATGCTCACGATCCTGGCCTTGATTCAGCGCAGTGGCAAGACGCTGCCACATCGACGCATCGATCTTTATCAGATTGTTACACGCACACTGCTCGACAACTGGAACCAGGAGACCGGACGCAGGGTTTTTCCAGTGGAAGAGATAGCGCTGGCTGAGGAGATGCTTGGTTGCCTGGCCTTCGAGATGCACGGCAATGATCGCCTGCTTAACGAGGCGAAGGTGAAGGAGATTGCGGGCAAGTCTATGACGGTCTTTTATGGGCAGACACCGACAGAGCAGACTATTAAGCGCTTTATTGACACTCTACGCAGCAGTAGCGGGCTATTTATTGAAACGGGGCAGGGACTCTTTAGCTTTATGCACCGTACATTTCAGGAATATTTTGCCGCACAACATCTATTGCACAGACCGTTCGACAGCTTGCAGGAGTTCGTGCGCGAGCAGTCGCATACGGCAAACTGGCATGAGCCATTGCTGCTGCTGATTGCGTATAAGAGCACACAGAGCAGTCGCGATGAGCAAAAGCAGGCAAGCGATCTGATACGCACGATTGTCGCTACCAATGATGAGTATGACGAGATCTTGCAGCGTAACTGGCTGCTGGCAGCAAACTGCATAGTGGATTGCAGCGCCTGGGTTATCGAGCATGCGCTCCAACATAGGGTTGCGGAGCGGATCTTTAAGGTCTATGGTGACTCTTTAGGGACGGGACGCTATACTGCTCTGCAACAGGATATTGAGAAATTGATGCTTTCCTGGTTGCGCAGCCAGCCAGCGGAGAGCAGTGATGCTCGCCCTCCGCTGCTCGACGCTTTCTATAGTGCGCTGTGTGATCCTCACGAGCCTGTACGGCAGGAGGGAGCCGTGCACTTGCTGGCATCGCTGGCACCTGAGCTTGCTAGCTGTCCCAGGCTGGTGTTGTCTGTTGTGGTACCACCATTGCTGCAACTGGCTGCCGTGGTCGATATGGCCTGTCCACCGGAACATGTGCGGAAGCGACTTCCACATCCGGCAGCACAGCCAGCCTCAATGCGAGTAACAGAATATGCACTGGTCGCCTTGCGCCTGCTTGATAAGGATGGTCCCGCGGGTTGGGTACATAAAGAGTGGCTCACATGGAGTAAAGAGCAACCAGCATCGCTAGAACGCCTCACCCGGCACTCGCTTGAGCTTGATTATCTGCTCACACCAGCAGCATTGCCAGGAGATGGAGATGATCCAAACTGGAATGAACAGTCCGCGATAAGTAAGGATTGGAAACAGAGGGCACAGCGTAATCCGCGTGAGTTGCAATTACAGCTATTGCAGGCCAGCAATGCAGCTCGTTTTCCGCATGCCTCTCTTTTCAAGGTGCTGTTGCAGGAAGAAACAAAAACACAGGGGGTGGCATGGCAAGATGTATGGGATAGACATTTGCAAGAGGAGATGAAGCGCGGAAGAAGTGTCACTTATCAAGCATGTCTCAATTTGCGTCTTTTGCTCTGCAAAAATAATGGACAAAAGCGCCAGGAGATCGCAACTGAGTTGCAAACGATGCTCTCAGGACAACATTAGCTACAATATTTAACATTTGCTGCTATTACTAATATAACATTATACGACCTTCTTGACCTTCTTGACCTTCTTGACTTTCGTGTCCTTCTTGACTTTCGTGTCCTTCGTGTCCTTCGTGTCCTTCGTGTCCTTCGTGATTATAATAAAATAGTACTAAAGATATGCGAAGAGTTAGAAGATGGAATAAATGCGTATTCCTCCTCAATATTGCTCTGTCTGTATAGTATTGTCGTTGACGACGACACAATAGCAGCACTATATGGTCAGCAGATACAGGACAGCCTGCGGGATTTTGTGAGGTCTATACCACAGCAACAGCAGGCAATAGAACAACGTCTACTGGTCGATGTCATACGCGGAGTGCTCAATAGGAATAGTATGACCGCGAGTGTCCCTACACCGCCGCTTCCAATACAAATCACAGCCGACGAGAGGGCAACGAGGATAGATGCATTGCAACAACAGTTGTCACTCGGAAGGCTGGATGTGGAAGAGTTGCTGGCAGCATGCATGGATACGAGAACAACAACGAAAGAGACGTGGCAGAAACTGATGAAATTAGATGAAGTTTATTCAGCAGGTACAGTAGGAGCATTTGCATGGAAACAGCTCTCTCAGTCGTGGAGTATGGATGCGGGGGCAGAGATGTTTGTTGTGCAGGCTCTGGATGATAAAAATGCGCTGGTGTGCGCGGCGGCGGCGTGGTTATTGCAATCTGGGAAGAAGTTAACGGTGAGTGAGCGCAAGAGGGCTGCCGAGAAGATTATGGTGATTCTCAGGGATGAGGAGTTGTCGCGCCGTCCGTTGGATGTGCCAGGTGATAGTTCCAGGGTGTGGCGGTTGGATGATGTGCTGTTTGAGGCGTTGCGTGTGTTGGTCGAGTAGGGGAATATGGCGGGTTGAAGAAGGGTGTGCGTCATGGTTTTGCACACAGAAACCTGATCAACCCACAGGTGTAGGGGCGCGGTTCACAAGCCCGCCTCGCTCCACAGGCCGACGCGCGGGCTTGTGAACCGCGCCCCTACACCTGTTGATGGCCTTGACGGCCACCCGTTGAAGAATGCACCCATTCATTTGAATAAGACGTATGGTATACTCTGCATTGAATGATGTTGCGCTGTAGAGCGATTGTTTTTATGTGGAATTTCCTGGTGATGAAAGAGCAAGAAGAGCGAGCGGGACGACCAGATCAGTTTGAGATTATGTTACGACGCCAGGGATGGCATCTTATCAGACATAAATCTGTGCATAATGATCCAAAGGTGATCAGGTTGCATTGCAGGCATGGGGTGGATGGGGCGCATGATGATACAGCGTTTTATGATGCGTTTGGGGATAACACGTTTCGTAAGTTGCTGCGGCATATCTTTTTTCACAAGCGCTGTTCGCATGACGATCTGAGGCGGATCTGTAGCAGCGAGCTTAAGCTGGCTAAGTATCTGCATTTTATGTGTGAGCATGAGCTGACTGTGCAGGAGGGCGAGTTCTGGTGTAAGAGTCCGGCGTATAAGGATATCGATAATATTGGGCCGACGCTTGAATGGTATGTGGCGGAGTGGTTTCGGAGCTGGTTGGAGGTGCCCGCGCGGCATAGCGTTGCGATTAAGGATGTGGCCGATGGTGGGGACCTGGACGTGGTGGCGTTTGTGGATAGCATCCGGGTGATGGTGGAGTGTAAGTCGGGGAGTCCTTCGCAGATTACCGAGACGGATATGAAGCTGTTTTTGCGCCGGGCGGCTGACTTTAATCCCGAGATTGCTATTCTATTGATTGATACGGAGAGCAGGATTGACCAGCAGATAGAGATGCTGAATCGCTACCGGATTGGGAGCGACCCGATTAATGCACAGGATGATCATCGGAGTCTGTATTGGGGCGCACGGCATATTTATGTGATTAATGCGCGTGCGAGTATTGCGGATTCGCTTTCGGCAGTGCTACGTTTGTATTATTCGAAGATACGGCATATTGCCTTCTGGCGCCTGTCTTGATGGTGGAATGGAAGAGAGAGGCGTGCACCAATACAGGGGCAATGATGCACTTTAACCAATTCCTAACGGTTTTATTGTGGTAGGGACCCGATTTATCGCGTCCGGCGATTCATCGCCCAGTGGTGTCTCGATCCGCTTGCTGCCTCGGTCCATTTCGGTGCAGGGCGATGAATCGCCGGACGCGATAAATCGGGTCCCTACGGTGATATGGTATTTTATGAGAAGTGTGGAACGACATGGGCCACGAAATGTTGCAGCGTCTCCAGGTTGGGGATGCGGAACATGAAGTGAGTGACGCCGATCTCGCGGAAGCGTTCGAGTTCGCTGATGACTTCGGCGGCATTGCCTGCGATAAAGTGCTTGACGGGGTCCCGTTGGACCCGGGCGGGATCTTCTGAGACGCTGATGGTGCTCAGGTAGGTGAATTTGATGTCGGAGAGGTTGCGCCCGATACGCTCACAATGATGCTTGAGTATGCCGAGTTTGCGAGCATATTCTTCTAGCGGCACAGAGTTGAAGTTCCACCAGTCGGCGTAACGGGCGACGAGGGCGAGAGTGCGTTGCTCGCCACCACCTCCAATGAGGATGGGGAGCTTTGAAGATGGCCGCGGGGCGCAATAAGCGTCGTGAATGGAGTAGTGTTGCCCCTCAAAGGTTGCAGGCTGCGTTGTCCACATGGCGCGGATGATCTGGACGGCTTCCTCAAGTTGCTCCAAACGAGTTTTGACGGGCGGGAAAGGATAGCCATAGGAGAGATACTCGTCCTCTTTCCAGCCTGCCCCTATGCCCAGGATGACGCGACCACCTGTAAGCGCGTGCAGGTTGGCGAACATTTTGGCAAGGAGCGCGGGATTGCGATAGGACTGTGAGAGGACCAGTGTGCCGATGTTGAACTGAGGATACGCGCCTGCCAGGTAACTGAGCGTAGTCAGGGATTCCAGGGCATCGGTTGCGCCCACCTGCATATGATCTTCCAGCCAGATTGTGCTGAAGCCAGCGGAAAGCGCTTCAATGCAACTACGATTATATGCAATGAGTTCATCGATGGAATGACCAGGATCATTGTGTCGGAGCATGAGTCCGAAATCAACTGTAGCCACGTGTGATACCCTCTGCCTTTATGCATGATTAATTTTTTGCGACGAGCACACAAACTGGCGGCGTACAAATAGCATGCACACAAATAGTGGGCAGCAGGGCGACCGCAGGGGTCGGCGGGCTTATAAATCGCGCCCCTACATCTATTGTGCCCCTACATCTATTGCGCCCGTACAAAAATTGCGGTCCTGCTCGACAGCGTTTTCGCCTGATGTTTCCCGTTACGCCTAAAACGTGTTGGTTCAGGAGTTCTCGTCCTTCTTATCCTGCCGGTCCACCACGATGCGCTCCAGATAAGGATCGGTTTCACGCTCGTTATCGAGCTGTAGAGCTAGCAATGTCTGGCGATATGCATTGAGGAAATCTAAAAGTCCTATTGTCTCATCCACCGTCAAGTCAAAATTAATGCCTGAAGCGTGCCTCAGCACAAGCCCGCTCTCTTCCATGCGCACCCGATATCT
>WNFY01001729.1_pt1 | contig 36034 bp, 33 predicted proteins | sample 5400091 | NCBI WGS metagenome assembly WNFY01 (sample SAMN13153364, study PRJNA577476) | soil metagenome | isolation source: 60 cm soil or saprolite under grassland replicate 1 | place: USA:California | collected 2016-06-15 | reverse complement strand
CAGAACGGCCTGTTCTGACCCCGATAATGAACACGAGGAGCAGTGTGACGATGCATCAAAGCACGCCGTGATGTCCCCCTTCCACCACCCACTCATAGGAGCGGCTGGTGAGCTGGTGGATCTCGGCGATGGCATCCTGCGCCCGCCTGCCAGGCCGATACCCGTAGCTGGACGGGTAGAAATCGACCTCGAAGATCGGTTCCAGGACCAGCTTGAGGGCCATCTGCGCCACCCGATCCCGCAGTGTCGGAATCCCGAGGAAACGGACTTTCCCGTTCCGCTTGGGAATGACCGCCTGCTTCACGGGCAGCGCGGTGAAGGTGCCGTCCTTCAGACCGGAGCGCAACTGCTCCAAGAACGGCAGCACGCCGATGTCCTGTTCGACGTGGCGGCGGGTGACCGCATCCACGCCCGCTGTCCTGGCGCCCTGATTACCAGCGACCCGCTCCCAGGCCACCAGCAGCGTGGCTTGGTCACAGACCAGGTTGAACACGTCGCCGAACCGTCGCTCGGGTTCGGCCCGTGCCCATCGGTGCAGCTTGCGCTGGTGGTCGAGTACCCGCCGTTCGGCCGCAACGACGTCCGGCCACGACGGTGCGCTGTTGTTCAACGGCGTCCTTCCCGCCTCCAGTCCTGCTGCTGATCACGCTGCCGCCCTTCCCGATGTGACCGGCTTTCCCGGTCTCGCAGTACTACGGCGGCTCCGCCACGACCCGATGCCCACAACGGGCGTCGCGTCTGCCCACCAGCCGGTTGGATCCTGGCTGGCTCGGGCAGCATCGGGCCGCTTCCCACGTTCACTGATGTCCGTTGCGACGGGGTCGACGTCCGGCTATACCCCGGCGGCATCGCCACGGGCCGCAGATCGCAGTCTTGGCCCGGACCTCCCGCCGCCCAAATCACACAGGCGACAGGAGCGGACAGGCCAAAACCCACGACCTGTCCAGCACCGCGAAGCGATCCATCCACCAGGGTCGGCAGATCGCTGACGACTGACGGGGCTTCCACCGCCGGTTCAGTTTCCTTACGCCTTTCCGTCTTCGCTAGCGGGCACGAGCCGTCTGGTGGTCCCGACCCGCCCCTACGTTGTCGAGGCCGCTCCCGGCTTCACCCCCGACCCGGGGTTTCGCCTGCCTCCAGCTTCGACCGGTCACTGCGACAACCGGCGGCGGGTCCTTCCTCCCGCACGGCTTCATCAGCGCCTCGTGGCGCACGGGATTTTTCGTCCACGCACAGCACCACGGCGTGCTCGGGCGGGTTGTGGTACAGCCCGACGACATCGACGACCTTCTCCACAAACAGCGGATCGGTCGACAGCTTGAAGGTGTCGGCAAGGTGCGGCTTGAGCCCGAAGGCCCGCCAGATCCGACCGACCGTCGACTTGCTCAGCCCCGACCTGTCGGCCATCTGTCTCCGCGACCAATGGGTCGCGTCCCTGGGTGTCTCCTCCAGCGTCGCCACCACCACGGCCTCCACCCGCTCCACCGTGATCGACGGCGGCCGGCCCGGCCGGTCCTCGTCCAGCAACCCGTCCAGCCGCCGCCTGATAAACCGGTCGCGCCACTTGGAGACGGTGTCGGGATGCACGCCCAGCGCGGCGGCGACCTGCGTGTTGGGGGTCCCGTCCGCGCAGGCCAGCACGATCTTGCATCGTTGCGCCAGCGCCTGCGAGCTTTTTGCCCGCCGTGACCAGCGCCCCAGCGTGGCCCGTTCCTCGTCGGTCAGCAGCAGCGCTGCGTTGGGTGGTCGTCCTCGCGATCCTGCCAACCGACGACGACAACGCCAATCGAATGGTGAGCGGCGAGCACATGCGGCGGGCCGAATTCAACAAGGCGGTGCTGGCGCTGGCCGCCTCGGTCCTGTTCGACCCCGACCGCGTGACCAGCGCACACACAGTCGACGCGGCCCTGCTCGAGGATCTCAGGTCGATCACCGCCGACCTCACCCGTCGACACCACCACGCCCACCCGCAGACAGTGCTCGGGCCCGCCCGCGCGCACCTGCGGTACCTGCTCGACCTCCAGGCAACCACGGCAGCGACGATCCCTGCCCACCTGCGCCCGGGTCTCGACTGGCTGACCGCCAAGACCGCGGCGATCGTCGGCTGGGTCGTCTTTCGCAGCCAAGCCGATCTTGTGACCGCCCACGCGCCCGACGTCACCGCTGGCGCTGAGCCTGCTGCGCGCCGCAGACCACGCGGCAGGCACCGGCGCACCGGCAGTCCGCGGCTGGCTGGCCGCACGCATCGCCGAAGAGCAGGCGCTGTTCGGGGACCAGCGCACGGCGCGAGCAGCGCTCGCTCGCGCCGAGGCCACCCTGCCGAGCTGCCCAGCGGGCGACCTGGAACGGCTGTTCTGCTTCTGGGACGACACCCGCTTCCCGGGGTACGCGGGCAAGACGCTGCTGCTGCTCCACGACCAAGCCGCGACCAACCTCCTGGAGGCCGGCTCGCCGCGACCCAGGCCCCGCATCCCCGCCTTGGCGTCCTCGTCGATCTGGCCATCGCACGGACCCACGACGGCCACGCCGACAACGCCGTCGATCTCCTCGTCGAAGCGGGGCGGCTCGCACTCGCACGAGGGATCGACGGTTTCGCGCGCTGGCGCCTCCGCGAAGGCCGCCTCGCCCTCCCCACCACCCAACGACGCGCTTTTGACGAGCGCCTCTCCGCACTCGCGTAGTCCTCAGCCGCGAAGGCCAGGGTGGACGGCCTTGAGAGCGCGCGGGGTAGCTACAGCCCGCAATCCTCTCTGGGAAGCGTCCGAGCGCTACTGATGGTGGCTCCGAACTCCGCACCCAGCTCTCGTGCCGTCGCGGAGGTGAACGACCCGACTGTCTCCCCGGTGTGCGCCGCGCCAAGGCCAGCGTGGCTGGAGAAGAACTGCCCGATGCACGAAGCCGAGGTCGGAGCAACTGCGCCGGCCGGGGCGGCAGTGAGCAGGCCGACCAACAATGCCACCGTCAGCGCCACCACGACGAGAAACCATCGAGCATGCACCGCGATCACCCTCTTCTGGTACGAAGTCCTATGCAAGTCACGGACCGAGCTAATCTACTCGTTCAGCCAAGCTGGTCAATGGTTTACTCGGCGCACTGGACCTACGCTGTTGCGGACGCGCGGCGTGCTCTGGTCGTCGTACTGCTGCATAGGTCATCAGACATTTAGGACAATCGCATGCAACGGGTCCTGATCACCGGGGCGGCCGGGACCATCGGCTCCGTCCTTCGCCAGGGGCTTCGTGGCCGCGTTCGGAGCCTCCGCCTGCTAGACATCGCCCCGCTTGGCACCAGGCAGCCAGGCGAGGAGCTGGTCACCGCCGACATTCGCGACCCCGCCAGCCTTACCGCGGCGATGGCCGACGTGGACGTGACCGTCCACCTGGGCCGAGCGGCTCGGCTACCGCCCCGCCGACGACGCCGAACGCTGGGCGGCGCAGCTCGACGCCCCCGCTGCCCCCGCAGACCTCGACGAGTTCCAAGGCGCCGACTACACACGTCGAGACATCGAGCACCCGTAACGCACGGCGCTCGGGGCTTATCGAGGTTACGCGAGCCACGTCTCCACCGCTCTGACCACCCGCTCGGTGTCTCGAATGGCCGCATCCGCCTCCTCCACCGGGACATCGACGGGCCAGTAATCCGCCTCGTTCCGCCGCTCGAACAGCGAGCGGAGCAGCCGCCCGATCTCCTGGTCGAGTTGGCCACCGCGGACCAACAGGCGGACGAACGCCGAGACGACCCCGGAGTGCTTGGAACGCGTCTCGCCAAGCGCAAGAAGGGCCGCTTCCCCAGCAAAGAACGCGGCGAAATAAGCACGCGAGACAGCCTGCGCCTCAAAACCCTTGCCCGCCAGCAGCCGAGCCGCCGCCAGCTCCTCCCAACATCGCTCCAGGCCAGGCTCGGTCACGCGACCGCACGTCCCTCGGCCTGCGCCCGGATCAGCAACGGACGGGCAGCCTCCCGCAACTCGTCCTCACCGACGGGGACGGCCGAGACGACCGCGTCGCTTCGATAGGAGTGCCGCCAGAGGATCTCGTCCATCCTCCGCAGCTCCTGCCAGGGTGACTCCACCCGGTCAAGCACCACCAGCAAGTCGATATCTGACTCGGGGTGGGCATCCCCACGAGCCCACGAACCGAACAGCAGCACCCGACGAAAGCGTCCGCCGTAAAGGGCGCGGAGGTCCTTGGCCACCGCTTGCGCGATCTCCACCGGATCGAACCTGGAGACCGGCGCTGGAAGCTGCGGGTCATGTCTGGCCCGGACCTCCCGCTCGGCGATGTCGCGCTGGATCAGTTCCTCGTCGGCCAGCCATTCGATGGCGCGGCGCTCCATACGCGCGTCGTGAAACGCGAACCACACCTGCCGCAGCTCCTGGAAATCCAGCAGGGTGTCCTTGAACCGGCGGAAGGCGCCACGCCCGGCGATCGCCCGCTCCAGCAGATCCCGGGCTCGCGGGTCCCGCACCCGTTCGATGAAGTCCTCCATGTCTCCGTAGGCTTCGCGGGACGGGATCGGCTCGATGCGGATCAGCCCACGATCCAACGGGTCTTCCTCCTCGTCGAGGCCGACCGAAACGGGATCAGCAAGGTACGGCTCCGTCTCACCGGTATGCGGATCGAACCACCACGTGGTCTCGGGCGAGTGGTCCTCCAGCGCCTCAGCCAGTGACCGCAGGTCGACCTGCTCCAGATCGAGCATCGCTATCTCCTCTATCCGCTCGACAGGTACCGCTCATCGTAGTCCATACAACGAGCGAACACGGCTGCAGCAGCGGATGCGACCGGACGACGATGGACCAACAGGCCGCCAACACTCCACACCCAGGCGACCAACAGCAACACGGGCAATCGCCAACAACCCGCTGTTGGTGCAGGTCAGAGGACTGTTGGCGAGCTGTTTGTAGACCCGGCCATCCAACACGCGAACCGTCCGCTCCAGGTCGAAGGACCAACAATACGGCTCTGACCAGCGGAAACGCGTCTCGCCAACAGAACGACCAACACGCAACCCGGCCAAGTTGTTGACGGCGTTGGGTCCTCGTGTTGGTGACTCGGTCGAGAGCGAACTGTCGCTGGAGCCTGTTGTTATGCTTCCGGACGCTGACCCGGACGACGCGCGCCGGGAGGACTTCGCACGTATGGCCGATGCGAGCGATTCGCTACAGCCGAAAAATGGCCATCTTGAGGCAAGGGTCTACGCTGCGGGACCACTCCAAGCCTGACGTGCGGGCCCTGGACCAGGCTCGTCGGGTTGCTGGAGAAGGTCGATATTGGTGCCGTCGTCGAGATGCAGTCGGACGAGCAACGGATGTTCTTGCGGTATTGAGACATCGTTGATGCGGCGCCCGACGGCGTGCTCGATCTCGAAGCCGACCCTCGTTGCACGTAGGGAGTCCAGTTGGACCAGTGCGTAGCGGAGTTGTGCCCGTGCCGCCTCGGACACTGAGGCGACACGGTGGGCGTCGAGTCGGTCAAGGGTGACTCGATAGGTCAGGTCAACCACGGCTTCCGGCACGACGCCGTCCGGCGATGCTGGTACTGGCAGGTAGCCGAGAATCTTGCCGTCGAGCAAGGCACGCCGGTCACGTCTGACCTCGTTAGGTCGGAGCAGCGGACTCGCGTTGAAGGTGCGGTCGAGTGTGGGGTCGGCACTAGCGATCCGCTCGGCCTCCTCCTCAAGATGCCCCTCGCGGATGAGCGTGCGGCGGCGTTGGTTCCATTCCTTGTCGAAGTGACAATCGTGCGACGTGACCATCACCAGTGCTGGGCCGGCCACAAGCCGGAGGTCGGGCGCGTCACCCTGAGCCTCGATGGTTACGTCATAGGCGTCGAGGCGGCTCCAGGCCGGCGGCGTGAAGTGATCGTCGGCCACAAGGCGCACCACACCGGCGAACAACAGGTCGCCCTGCTTGGGTGGTCCCTCCGCCACGACGTAGAACTGGTCGGCGGGGATCACGAGTAGCCCCTTCGGGTGGGACGGCTCTCTGGTTCCTCCACCAACTCCTCAGCAGCCGCAAGGTCCATCTCGTATGTCTCGTCGGCCCGAACGGAGGGGCGACGCTCCAAGGGCTGCAAACGTCCCTCAGCGACAGCGCGAGCGGCGGCCGCCCAAATCGGCTCTTGCTCTCCAACCACCGCACGAGCTGTCACGGTGGCAGTTGCTGCGGGCTGAGTTGTCCAGGTCTTCCAGCTCTGGAAGACCTGTAGACGTCCACGGGTGAGTTGGTCGAGCAGGTCACTGTCGCCACGGCGGTGCAACATCGTTTCCAGGACGCGGCCTGGTCGCTCAGCGTCGATAGCCGTTGCGACCGCCACTAGCGTCCGCAGTGCTTCAAGTCGCTCCGGAGTGGGACGGATCTCACCAGCCGCCCAGCCGGACAACGATCGACGGTCTACCCCCAATGCCCGAGCAATCTGCTGCCGCGTGAGACCTAACCGCCTCAGCCGATCACGCGATGAGGCCACCTCGTCCGCCGCAGCACCTTCCCCTGTCATAGCGAGGGTCGCTGGACCGCCCGTCATTTCGAGTACATCGGTCCTCAGGTCGGTGAGCTGAGCGAGCCCCGCGTGGGTCCCCACGACGGTTGAGACGAGCAGGCCCGTGGTGAGAACGACCTGTCGTCCGCGGCTGGCCAGCACTCCAGATGTGGTGGTCGTTGGGTCAGGATCCAGAACGAGTCTCATATGTCTGCGCCGTGCACCCGGAGGAATTCTGGCGTGACCGCCCAGCGGAAGTATCGGTAGATACGTTGGGAAAGCTCTTCGGTGGTTGCACGAAGTGCCTCCGGATCAAAGGCTTGCTGCGTCACATAGGCATCGAGGTCGAAGACCCAACTCGGGTCTTCAGCCGGCTCCACGCCTGGATCGAACGTCGTCTTCTCCGGGAGGAGCCCCCATCGGCAATGAAGTTCCACCCCTGCTGGCAGCCGGTAGAGAGCATCGACGAAGTAGTGGGGCTGGGTCACACCATCACCGAGATTGACGCGGGCAGCGCCGAGCACCTGGGTACGCACGAGTTCGTCGATGCGCGCGAGCAGGTCGGGGTCGGTGACGCGGTCGACGTAGCGGACGCCGAGCCGCTCACAGAACCGTAGACGCAGCTGTGCCGCCGCAGCACCAAGAACAGCGTCAAGTCGCTCAAGTAGATCCGTCCGGCTTGTGTACCTGCGTGTGGACAGTGCGACGAAGTCCGAAGCAAGCGCTACCTGCCAGCCCTCAGGCCGCTCATCAAAGCGCCAGACGATCCCTCCTTCGGAGGGCTCAACGCGCCCGTCGGGGCTGAGCGTGATGCCGGCCTGATGCTCTCGGCGCATCACCGGATAGGTGTTCCGGATTGCCTCCTGGAAGCCTGCGATGAACTCTTCGTTCGCAATCGAGGCCACTCGGTCGAACCGTGCCTGGACAACCATCAGGACGAGTGGCGCACGCGGGAGCGGTACTTCGGGTACCGGGTCCCCGAACGGAATCTCAACCTCTGTGATTGCCATGCTTCCCATTCTAGTTCCCCGAGGCCGGAATGGGAAGTATAATGGGAACCGCTCCAGGGGGTCGGCTAGCCCGGCCCCTGGCGACGGCGGCGGTGAACCGCCTGGGTGTGTTACAGCACCAGTCTCGGCGCCCGCCTCCGTCCGCCGCAAACTCGGGGCGGAAAGGAGGGAAGACCGATGGCACGGAACAGCCGTCAGACCGGACGCAAGGCTGCTTCCGCCGCCGGCAAGGTGCTCGCGAACCCGAAGAGCACCAAGGCGGAGAAGCAAGCCGCTGCGAGCGCGCTCGTCCAGACCCCGTCGAAGGGCAAGGGCAAGAAGTAGCACGGGCGGGCCGGAGCAGCTTCTCGCTCCTGCCCGCCTGCCAGGCCTTGGACCCTTCCGAGCAAGAGTCTTCCATCAAGCCGCCTGTTGGTGAGCTGTTGGCGCCCATGACTACCTGTTGGTGACGGGTTAGTCACCAACAGCCCGTAGCCCCGACCGGATTCGAACCGGCGCTACCGCCTTGAGAGGGCGGCGTCCTAGGCCGCTAGACGACGGGGCCAAGTGCCTTGCTGGGGTGCCAGGACTCGAACCTAGACTAACGGGGCCAGAACCCGTCGGGCTGCCAATTACCCCACACCCCACTGGACCATGGACCGCACCGCGTCCCCGGGAGGCCGGGCTCCGAGCCGGACCCTGTGTGGCCCTTGGGCTCGCGCATGATAGCGGTTGAAGGCCCTGCGGCTCAACCAGGTTACCCTCCACCAGGGTACCTCTACCGGCCGAAGCCGCTCGCCTGCTCCAGGCGCGCCAGCGAGCGCTCTCGCCCGAGCAGCTCCATCGACTCGAACAGGGGCGGGCTGACCAGTCGGCCGGTGATGGCCAGGCGGACCGGCTGGAAGGCCTTGCGTGGCTTGAGGCCCTGCTCGTCGGCCAGCTCGCGCAGCGCGTGCTCGATCGCCTCGGTCGTCCACGGCTCCAGCGGCTGCAGCACCTTCGCGGCGGCGTCGAGGAAGCCGCGGGCCTCCTCGGTCAGCACCCTGGCCGCCTCGTCCCGGTCCGGCTCCACACGGTCCACGAGCAGGAAGCCGAGCATGCCCGGTCCCTGGTCGAGGCGGGTGATGCGCTCGGCGATCAGCGGCGCCGCCCTGGTAAGGAGGTCCACGTCGGCGTGGGGGCGGCCGGCCATGGCCGTGAACGGCACGAGGCGCTCCGCCAGGTCCCGCGGCTCGAGCCGGCGGATATACCAGCCGTTGAGCGCCTCCAGCTTGGCGTTGTCGAACATCGCGGGGTTGCGCGAGACCCGCTCGATCGAGAAGACGCGCTCCAGGTCCTCGAGGGTGAAGTGCTCGGTGGTCTCGTCGTAGCCCCATCCGAGCAGGGCGAGGTAGTTCACCATGGCCTCCGGCAGGTAGCCCTGCGCGCGGTAGTCCTCGAGCGCGACCTGGTGGCGCCGCTTGGAGAGCGGCCTGCGGTCCTGGCCCACCAGCAGTGGCAGGTGCGCGAACACGGGCGGCTGCTCGCGGCCGAGCGCGTGGAAGACGTGGACCTGGCGTGGCGTGGCCGGCAGCAGGTCCTCCCCGCGGATCACGTGCGAGATGGCCATATCCACGTCGTCGTAGACGGCGGCGAACAGGTAGGTCGGCATGCCGTTGGGTCGCATCACCACGAAGTCGGTGAGGGTCGAGTTCTGGAACGTGACCGTCCCGCGGATGAGGTCCTTGACCACGGTCTCGCCCTCGTCGGGCACGCGGAACCGCACCGCGGCCCTGCGGCCCTCGGTCTCGTACGCCTGGAGCTGGCTCGACGAGAGGCTGCGGCACTGGCCGTTGTACCCGGTTGGCAGGCCACGGGCCTCGGCCAGCCTGCGGCGCTCATCGAGCTCCTCAGGGGTGCAGTAGCAGGGGTACGCCTGGCCTCCGGCGATGAGGGCGTTCACGGCGGTGTGGTAGCGGTCCAGCCGCTCGGACTGCACGTACGGGCCGTGCGCCCCGCCGGCCTGGTAGCCCTCGTCCCAGTCGAGGCCGAGCCAGCCGAGCATCCTGGCGATCTCGTCGGCTCCGCCCTCGACGTTGCGAGCCACGTCGGTGTCCTCGATACGCAGCACAAAGCTGCCCCCGTGGCCGCGGGCGAACAGGTAGTTGTAAAGAGCGGTACGCGCAGTGCCGACGTGCAAGTAGCCGGTCGGGCTGGGCGCAAACCGGGTTCGGACGGTAGGGCTGCTCATGCGGTGGATGCTAGCAGCCGGCTGAAGGCGAGGCCCGCCCAACCTGCTCGGCGGCGTTGCCCCCGAGGGGAGGAGGCCCTGTGCCCGAGAATCTCAGCCGTCCGCCGCTTCGGATTGCGGTCGTCGCGACTCCCTGGTTCCCGATTCCCCCAAGCGGCTACGGCGGGATCGAGGCAATGGTTCATTCGCTTGTGGAGGGGATGGTCGCCCGCGGCCACGAGGTCGTCCTGGTCGGAGCCGGGGCGCACCGGAGCGGCGCGACGTTCCTGCAGACCTACGACCGGCCGCCAATCGAGCGCATCGGCGAGGCGTTTCCCGAGGTCGTCCACGCGCTCGTCGCAGCAGAGCACCTTGCGGACCTCGACGTCGACGTCGTGCACGACCACTCGCTGGCCGGGCCGCTGACGTCGGGCTGGCGGCAGGCCCCCACGGTGGTGACGGTCCACGGCCCGGTCGTCGGGGAGATCGGGACGTGCTGGCGCGTGCTGTCGCGCTACACCGGCCTGGTGGCGATCTCCGACGGCCAGCGGGTCAACGGGCCGGACCTGCCCTGGATGGGCAGGGTCTACAACGCCATCCCGGTGGACCAGTACCCCTTTGAGGGGCAGAAGGAGGACTTCTGCCTGTTCCTCGGCCGGGTCAGCCCGGAGAAGGCGCCCGACCTGGCGATCAGGGCCGCCCGCGCCGCCGGCTTCCCGATCGTGGTCGCCGCCAAGTGCAATGAGCCCGCCGAGCAGCGCTACTTCCAGGAGCGCGTCCGGCCCCTGCTCGGCCCGGACGCCGAGTGGTTCGGCGAGGCGAGCACGACGCAGAAGAAGGAGCTGCTGGCCCGGGCGCGGTGCCTGGTGTTCCCGATCCAGTGGGACGAGCCGTTCGGGATCGTGATGGTCGAGGCCATGGCCTGCGGCACGCCGGTGGTGGCGCTGAACCGCGGCTCGGTGCCCGAGGTGGTCGTCGACGGGGTGACCGGCTTCATCTGCCAGGAGCCGGAGGAGCTGCCGGACGCGATCCGGCGGGTCGACCAGCTCGACCCCAAGGCGTGCCGGCGCCGGGTGTTCGACTGCTTCGACGTCGAGGACATGATCGACGGCTACGAGGGCGTCTACCGCCAGATGCTGGAGCGGGCGGGCAGCGGCGGTCCCGCATGAGCCGCTCCTGACAAGCCCACCGCCGGGAGCACGCCGGCCCGCGACGGCTGTCGGGTCGGCGTGCGATCATGCGTGGCTCGAGATAGCGTATGACCCGGGGGTGGAAGATGACCGAGCAGCTCGCGGTCCAGAGCGGCGACGTCCTCGTTCTGGTCGGCACGACCAAGGGCGCGTTCCTGTTCAGGACCGACCCTGAGCACGAGAAGACCGAGGCGAGCGGACCGCACTTTCCTGGACAGGCGATCTACGCGCTGGCCTACGACGGCAGGGCGGGCCGCCGGCGCGTGCTCGCGGGCACCGAGAGCTCCCACTGGGGCTCGGTCGTGCGGCATTCCGACGACCTCGGCGGGACCTGGACCGACCCTGCCGAGGGCAACGCGCGCTTCCCCGCGGACACGGGCGCGGCGCTGACCAGGGTCTGGCAGCTCGTCCCGGCTGACGACGACCACCCGGAGGTGGTCTACGCGGGGGTCGAGCCGGCGGCGCTGTTCCGCTCCGGCGACGGCGGCGAGACGTTCGAGCTCGTGCGGGGGCTCTGGGATCACCCGCACCGGTCGAAGTGGACGCCGGGCGGCGGCGGGCTGTGCCTGCACACGGTCCTGCTCGACCCGGACGAGCCCGCCCACATCTGGGTCGCCATCTCGGCCGGCGGGGTCTATTACTCCGACGACGGTGGCGCGTCCTGGCGCACCCGCCACCGGGGCGTCCGGGCCCAGTTCCTGCCCGACCCCTACCCCGAGCTCGGACAGTGCGTGCACAAGATCGCCCCGGCGGCGGGCCGTCCGCAGCGCATGTTCCTGCAGAACCACTGGGGCTTGTACCGCAGCGACGACGCCGGCGAGCACTGGGTCGACATCGCCAACGGGGTGCCGAGCGACTTCGGCTTCCCGGTGGTGGCGCACCCGTCCGACCCGGACACCGCCTGGATCATCCCGCTGACCTCGGACGAGTTCCGCTGCACGGTGGAGGGCAGGGCGCGCGTGTACCGGACACGCGACGCCGGCGCCTCCTGGGAGCCGCTGACCGAAGGCCTCCCGCAGGAGGACGCATTCCTGACGGTCCTTCGGGACGGCTTCACCAGCGACGACGGCGACCCGGTCGGCCTCTACTTCGGCACCCGGACCGGCGAGCTGTTCGCCAGCGCCGACGAGGGCGACTCCTGGAGGCTGCTGGCCGGCTGGCTCCCGCCGGTCATGTGCGTCAAGGCCGCGGTGGTGCGCTGATCATGCCGGTCCATCTGCACCTGCCCGGGGCCCTGCGCCCGTACACGGGCGGGCTTCGGCTGCTCGACCTGGCCCCGCCCGGCGGCACCGTGGCGGGGCTGCTGGAGGCGCTTGGCGGCGCCTACCCGGGCGTGCACCATCGCGTCGTCGACGAGGTCGGCCGCCTGCGCCCGCACGTCAACGTCTTCGTCAACGGCGAGAGCATCCGCCACCTCGCAGGCCTCGCCACTCCCCTCCAGGAAGGCGACGAGGTCTGGCTCCTCCCCGCCATCTCCGGAGGTCAGACGGCCCAGGGCGCGTTCCGGCTCACAGGCCGGGGGCTTCGTGGACCTTTTGGCCTTCGACGAGGGTGAGGAGGGCGCGGGCCTGGGCGATCTCGCTGGGCGGGTGCTCGAAGGGATTGCGGTCGAGCACGACCAGGTCGGCGAGCTTGCCCACCTCGATCGAGCCGGTGTCGCCGTCGAGGTGGTTGACGTAGGCGGCGCGGATGGTGTAGCCGGCGATCGCGGTGGCCAGGTCGACGGCCTGCTCCGGCAGGAAGGGACCGCCGGCGGCGGCACGGGCCCCGGCGTAGCCGGCGGGCGCCCGCCGGTTGACCGCGACGTGCATGCCCCAGAGCGGGTTGGGGCTCGAGACCGGCCAGTCGCTGCCGCAGGCGAGCGTTGCGCCGGTGCGGACCAGGTCGGCGAAGGGGTACTGCCTGGCGGTCCGCTCGGGACCCAGGAACGGGATGGTGAGCTCGGTCATCTGCGGCTCGAGGCAGGCCCACAGCGGCTGGGCGTTGGCCGTCACGCCGAGCGCCTGGAAGCGGGGCACGTCCTCGGGGTGGACGACCTGGATGTGCGCGATGTGGTGGCGGCCCGCCCTGCCGGCGGGGCTGGTGGGGTCGGCGCGACCGGCGGGACCGGCGGGACCGGTCGCCGCGCGGGCGGCCTGGAACGCGTCCAAAGCCTCGCGCACGGCGCGGTCGCCGATGGCGTGGACGTGGACCTGGAACCCTTCGCGATCGAGCAGGGTCACGTAGCGCCGGAGCGCCTCGGGGTCGATGAAGCTGATGCCCCTGCCCTCGGTCTGGTGCCCGCGCCCGTCGAGGTAGGGAGCGAGCATGGCGGCGGTGAAGTCCTCGCACACGCCGTCCTGCATGATCTTGACGGTCCCGGCGCGGAAGCGGCCCACGCGGGCCCGGGCGCGCCGCTCGACCAGCGTGCCAAGCTGCTCCTCGTCACCGTCGCGCTCCCACCACAGGGCCCCGGCGACCCGCGCGGTGAGGTCACCGCGCTCGGCCGCGGCCACGTACACCCCGAAGGTGTCGCGCCCGGAGAAGACGGTGCCGACGGCCGCGTCCTGCCATGCGGTGATGCCGAGCGAATGCAGATGGGCCTGCCCCTCGGCGAGGCCCTTGACCAGCTCCTCCTCGGTGGTCGCGGGCGCCGCCGCCCGCACCGGGTCCATGGCGCCCTCGTGCAGCGCGCCGGTGGGCTCGCCGGCGGCGTCGCGCTCGATGCGGCCGTCGGGGGGGTCCGGGGTGTCGCGCGTGATCCCGGCCAGCTCGAGCGCGCGGCCGTTCACCCAGGCGCCGTGGTGGTCGCGGTTGATCAGGAACACCGGCCGGTCGGGCACGACCGCGTCGAGCTCCCCTTTGGTCGGCGTGCCGCCGGGGAAGGCCGCCATCCACCACCCGCCGCCGAGGACCCACGCCCGCTCCGGGTGGGCGCGGGCGTAGGCGGCGACCAGGTCGCGGTACTCCGCGGCGCTCTGGCTGCCGGAGAGGTCGCACTGGAGCCGCTCGGCCCCGCCCAGCAGCGGGTGGGCGTGCGCGTCCTGGAAGCCCGGCAGCAGCAGCCCGCCGCGCAGGCCGACCACCTCGGTGCGCGGCCCGACGAGGTCGCCCACCTCGCGCTCGGCGCCGACCCACACGATCCGCCCGCCGCGCACGGCCACGGCCTCGGCCCAGGGCCGCGCCGGGTCGACCGTGTAGACGGCCCCGTCCACAAAGACCAGATCGGCATGCTCGGCCACCGCGGCCCCTTCCCTCGGTCACGGGTCGACTGGCGCCAGCCGCCTACGCGGGCTCGGCGATCACCGGGTTGCGGAGGACGCCGATGCCCTCGACCTCGATCTCGACGCGGTCGCCGGCCCCGAGCGGGCCGACCCCCGCCGGCGTGCCGGTGAGCAGCACGTCGCCTGGCAGCAGCGTCATCACCGACGAGACGAAGGCGATCAGGCTCGCGACCCCCCGCTCCAGCAGCGAGGTCCTGCTGGCCTGGCGGGCCTCGCCGTTGACGAGGGTGCGCAGGGCGAGGTCGCTGGAGTCGAGGTCGGTCTCGATCCAGGGACCGAGCGGGCAGAAGCTGTCGAAGCCCTTGGCTCTGGTCCACTGCCCGTCGACCTTCTGGAGGTCGCGCGCGGTCACGTCGTTGGCGCAGGTGAAGCCGAGCACCGCCTGCATGGCGCTGACCTCGTCCACCCGGCGGGTGACCTTGCCGACGATGGCGGCCAGCTCGCCCTCGTAGTCGATCCGGTCGATCCCGGTCGGGTACACGACCGGGTCGTCCGGGCCGATCACCGCGGTCGACGGCTTGAGGAAGATCACCGGCTCGGCGGCGGGCTCGCCGAGCACCTGGTGGGCGTCCCCGGCGTAGTTGCGCCCCACCCCGATCACCTTGGTCGGCAGCACCGGGGCGAGCAGGCGCACCTCGCCGAGCCCCAGGCGCGCACCCGTGTACTGGAACGGCCCGAAGGGGTGCGGGGTGATGGCCGCGACGGACCCGTCCTCGAGCACGCCGAAGCCGACCTCGCGCCCGTGACGGTAGCGGCAGATTCGCATGGGGCCCCCTTGTCAAGGTCTGGGCGATCACATTGCGGAGCCTGCGGGACCCGTAGCCCGTACCCGGCGAACGAGCCCCGCTAAGCCCGGAGCAGCAGGGCCTCCAGCGTCAGGCCGGTGCCGAAGCCCAGGGTGACCAGCCACTGGCCGGGGCGCAGCTCGCCGGAGGCCACCAGCGATTCGAGGATGAACAGCACGGTCGCGGAGGAGCGGTTGCCACCGTCGGCCAGCACCTCCCAGGACGGCGCGAGCTGCGCGTCGGAGAGCCCGAGGCGCCGCTGGACGCGCTCCAGGATCTCGGGCCCGCCTGGGTGCACCGCCCAGTGGGCCACGTCCGCCGGGGTCAGCCCGTGGGGCTCGAGGAGCTGCTCCACCAGCATGCCGAGACCTCGGTCGACCAGCGCGGGCACGCGGGGCGAGAGCGACATGTGGAAGCCGTCGTCGCCGATGAGCCAGCCCATCCGGTCCTCGCTGCCCGGCAGGGTGATGGTGCGCCCGGCCACGACCGCCGGACCGGCTGCGCCTCCCGCCGGACCGGCGGTATCCGGCCCGACCAGCGCGGCGGCGGCGCCGTCGCCGAACAGCGCCTGCGACACGGCCTCCTGGCGGCTGGCGGCCGGCTGCAGGTGCAGGCTGCACAGCTCGACGCTGACGACCAGCGCACGCTGGCCGGAGGCGGCGACCAGCGCCGCCGCCGTGCGCAGCGCCGGCAGCGCCGCGTAGCAGCCCATGTGCCCGAGCGCCAGGCGCCGCACGCCCCTGCCGAGGCCGAGATCGGCGGCCAGGTGCACGTCCAGCCCGGGCCCGGAGTAGCCGGTGCACGACACCACCACCAGATCGCCGACCTCATCGGCCGCGCCGGCGCCACCGCGCTCCAGCGCCTGCCTGGCCGCCTCCGCCCCGAGCCGCCGCGCCGCCGGGGCGAACGCCCGCATGCGCTCGGCGGTGGTCGGCTGGCCCGTGTAGAAGGCGTGGACGTCGACCACGGCCGCCCGGCGCTCGACCCCGCTGGCCTCGAACACCTCGGCCCAGTCGGGGTCCCAGCCGGCCAGCCTGGCGAAGAGGCTGGAGATGATCTCGTCCTGCTTGTAGACCCGGTCGGGCATCGCGGTGCCGAGCGCCTGGAGCCGCGCGGTCACGGGTGCACCCTTTCCCCAGTGGCGGGCCTCCGGTAGTGCCCGAGGTAGGAGGCACGCCGGTCGGGGCCGATCCGGAACTCGGGCATGTCCAGCCGCCGGTGCACAAGGCCGCGCACGACGTCGCCCGCGCCGATGGAGGGTGCCAGGCCGACCGTGGCCACCGGCGCGAGCCCGGCGCCGCGGAGCAGGCGGTCCAGCTCGTCGGGACGGATGAGCAGGCGCCAGTCGTGCGTGCCGCGGGGCATCAGGCCGAGCAGCCGCTCCGCGCCCCACAGCGCCGTGAACCAGGCCCAGAAGGTCCGGTTGATGGTGTCGAAGGCGAGGCTGCCGCCGGGTGCGAGCACGCGGGCGAGCTCGCGCACCACCGCGGGCAGGTCGGGCACGTGCTCGAGCACGTCCGCGGCCACCACCGCGTCGAAGGTCCCGTCCGCGAACGGGAGCCGCTCGAGCTGGCCGCCGGCGGCGTCGAAGTGGCCGGGCACCGCGGCCCGGACCGCCCGGCGCGCCACCTTGAGGCTGCCGAGCGCGCGGTCGAGGCCGATCACGACCGCGCCGGCCTCGGCGAGGCCCTTGGCGACCAGCCCGCCGCCGCAGCCGGCGTCGAGGACGAGCCTGCCGCTGAGGTCGCCGAGCGCCTCGAGGTAGAACCCGAGCCGGGGACGGTTGATGGCGTGGAGCACGGCGGCCGGGCCGGCAGGGTCCCACCACAGCTCGTCGACGGCGTCGTCGTACCAGTCGTCGATGCTGCCGCGGGCCGGCGGGACCGGCCGGGTGCGGTCCACGGCACGGGGGAGGATGCTCACGGGCCCGCTCCGGCGCCCAGCTCGACCCGGCCGATCCACTGGAGCGCGGCGTCGTGCGAGGGCGGCAGCAGCAGCCCGGCGTGGGCGTCGCGGAGCAGCCGCTCCAGCGGCGCCGTGCGCAGGTAGCCGCTGCCCCCGGCAGTGCGCAGGGCCAGGGAGCAGACGTCGAGCGCGGTCTGGCAGACGAAGAGCTTGGCGCCGGCCATGCGCCCGTAGTGGGCTGCCGGGTCGGGGTCGGGCGGACCCGCCACCGCCGCGCAGAGCGCGGCGCGGGCGGCGTCGAGCCGCATGCGCATCTCCCCCACCGCCTGGTGCACCCCTGGCAGCTCCGCCAGCGAGCGACCGAGCCCCTCGTTGCGCCGGCCGGGCAGGCTCTGCACCAGGTAGCGGTAGGCGGCCTCGGCAGCGCCCAGGAACACGCTGGCGAACGACGGCCACGACCAGTGGGAGGCGACCAGGAAGCTGGCGGCCACGCCGAGGCCCTGGTCGACCACGCACTCGGGCGGGACCTCGAGGTCGTCGACGGCGACCGCGTGGCTGCCGGTGGCCCGCATGCCCATCGCCCGCCAGTCCCCCAGTACGCGGATGCCACGTGCCGGCTTCGGCACCAGGAAGGCGATCGGCTCGCGGCCGGCCTCGGTCTCGACGGCCGCGGACAGGAACAGGTGGGTGGCGCGCGGGAACCCCGTGAAGAAGGTCTTGACGCCCTGGAGGCGCCAGCCGCCCCCTGGGAGCGGGACAGCGGTGGTCGCCTGGTACCACCAGTTGCCACCCGACTCCGGTTCGGAAAAGCCGCCGGCGAGGATGGCGCCCTCGGAGACCACCTGCTTGAGGAACGGCTCGACCCGGTGCCGCAGGGTCTCGGCGAGGATGCCCACACCGTGCAGGTGCATGTTGACCGCGAGCGCCGTGGCGGGCGATCCCTCCGCCAGCCGGCTCTGCGCCGACACCAGGTCGAGCGCGCTCGCGCCCATCCCCCCGAGGTCGGCCGGCACGGTGATCGAGGTATAGCCGCTGGCCACGAGGTCGTCGAAGTCCTCGGTGGCGAAAGCGTCGGCCTCGTCGTAGGCGGCGGCCCGCTCGGCCAGCGCCGGCGCGAGCCGAGCGGCGAGGTCGACGACGTCCTGTCGAGGCGTGGACCGGTACTGCACGTCCATGGCGGCTCCTTGATTCGACCGGCGCCGGCCGGACGCGACGCCCCTGTCAAGACGGGTCGGCAAGGCGTGGCGGTTCCTGATGCGTCAGCGTCTGTCGGTGGGCGCTGACGGGCGGCCCCGATAAATGACGACGGGGGTTCTGCTTGCCTGACATCTCCTGATCAACGCCGATAGCTCCGGAAACAGTTCGCTACCCCCGGACCCCATTTTGCTAACTCAGCAACCGACCGGCGGGTTCCCGGCACCGCCGGCCGGAGCCCTCGGCCCGGCCGGGAGCCCCTCGGTCCTTCCGGGAGGCTGTGGTGGCACCGGGCGGGCGGAGCCGTTCCGCTACGATTCTCCGGATGACGCACCCCCTGCTGCGCGTGCTGACCGACGCCGCTCGCGGACGGCCGCCCGCCCCGGACTGCTCGGTCGAGGTCCTGCCGCCGCTGCCCGGACCGGTGGACGCCGTGGTGGTCTTCACTGCCCACAGCTACGTGGCCGCGGCCATCGAGCCCGGGCGGTTGCGGTCGCGCCTGCCTCCGGGCGACCCGGGCGCCCCGACCGAGCCGCAGTTCCTCGCCTGGCTCGCGGACGAGCTCGGCCGCAGGGCCGGCCAGCTCGACGCCGTCCTGACCGCGCCGGCCCTGGGCGGCCCGCTCCCGCTCGACCTGGAGTTGGAGCCGCGCGACGATCTCGCGGCCCACCCGAGGGTCGCCCGCGCCAGCCGCTATCGCGACGACACCCGCGTGCTCGCGGATCCCGCCGGAGATCTGGTGCTGGTGCTCGGGCGGGGCGTCGCCGGCCGCTGGGAGGTGGCCTTCGAGGTCGACCCCGGCCGGCGAGGCCACGGGCTGGGCCGTGCCCTGGCAGCCGCCGCCCGCCACCTGGTCCCACCGGACGAGCCGCTGTTCGCCCAGGTCTCTCCGGGGAATGCCGCCTCCCTGCGGGCTCTGCTGGCCGCGGGCTACACGCCGATCGGCAGCGAGGTGCTGTTCTCGAAGGCGACTATCCCGTAGGGGCCACAAGGTGAAGGATGGCGACGGCTGCCCCTCCCAGACGCAGAGGAGGTGAAACCATGAGGACCGAGCACACCCGGTCGACGAAGTGGGGCTGACGGCCCATGGCAACGGCGCGCGCCCGCCCGGACCGGTGCGCCGTTTACCAGGGTTGCCTAGGTTGGTTACCCGCGGCACACTGAGGGAAATGTCGAGCAGGCTCAGGTGGTACGTCGGCATCGTCTCCGCGGCCGCCTTTTTCACCGTGGCCGGCCTTGTGTCAAAAATTGACGCGAGCCGGTTTGGTGAAACCGCGCCCGCGATCGCCATGTTCGGCGTGCTGCTGACCCTCGGCGAATTCTTTCCGGTGCCTATTCGCCACCGCAACCAGACCAAAACGGTCCTCCTCACCAGCACGTTCGCCTTCGCGCTGGTGCCGGTCGCAGGCACCGCCGCCGCTGTGCTGGCGCACGTGGCGAGCTCCGTGCTGGCCGACCTGGTCCACCGCAGGCCGGTCATCAAGATTTCCTTCAACGCCGCCCAGTTCACGCTCGCGCTCGCGGCGGGCGGCGCGGTGTACGTGGCCGCCGGCGGCGGCCACGAGATCAACGCGCGAGGGCTGCCCGCGTTCATCGCCGGCGCGGCGGTCTTCGCGCTCCTCAACCATCTGCTGGTGAGCGTGGCGGTCTCCCTCGCCGAGGGCACCCCGCTGCGCGTCGGGCTGCTCGCCGACCTGCGGCTGGAGCTGATCACCTCGGCGCTGCTGCTGGCGCTGGCGCCGGTGGCGGTCGTGCTCGCCGAGCACTCGCTGTTCCTGGTCCCCACGCTGGTGTCGCCTCTGGTGGCCGTGTACCTGGCGTCCAAGGGCTGGGCAGAGGCCAACCTGCGGCGCGCCGAGGCCGAGGCCACCGTCGAGCGGCAGCGGCACCTGGCCGAGCGGGAGCAGGAGCTCATCAGGCGGCTGCAGGAGGCGGACCGCATGAAGGCCGACCTGCTTGCGACCGTCACCCACGAGCTGCGCAGCCCGCTGACCACCATCGTCGGCGCGCTCCAGCTCCTGCGCTCCCGCGAGAAGCGGCTGACCCCGAGCGAGCGCCAGGAGTTCGTCAGCATGGGGCTGCGCCAGGGCGAGCGGCTCCAGCGGATGATCGAGCAGCTCCTCCTGGCCGCCAGGTTCGAGCGCCGCTCACCCGAAGCGGCGGTGGCCGACGCCGAGCGGGTGGAGCTGGACGCCTCCGAGCTGGTCCGGCAGGCGGGGGCGGAAGCGCAGGCCCGCCATGGCGAGCGGTCCATCATGGTCGAGGCCGACGGGGCCCTGCCCGTGCGCGCCGTGCAGGACGCGGTCGCGCAGGTGCTCGGCAACCTGATCGACAACGCCTGCAAGTACTCGCCCCCCGGGCGGCCGGTGCGCCTGTCGGGCACGCGCAGGGACGGCCGCGCGGTGCTGGCGGTCGAGGACTGCGGGCCGGGGGTGGCTCCCGACGACCGGGAACGCATCTTCGAGCGCTTCACGCAGCTCGACGACGCCAGCGGGGACCGCGCCGGCGGCATGGGGCTCGGCCTGTACATCGCCCGCCAGCTCGCCCGCGGCCAGGGCGGCGAGCTGGTCGTCGCCGAGCCGACCAGCACCCCCGGCGCGCGCTTCGAGCTGCGGCTGCCGCTGGACGGCGCGGGCGGCGCGGGCGGCGCGGCGTAGCGCGGCGGGCCGCCCCGGGGCTCAGGGCCGCGCTGGCGCCAGCACGACCAGGGCCACGCCCGGCATGGGCAGGCCCAGCTCAAGCTCCAGCTCGCCGCTCGGGGCCGGCAGCTCGCGGGGGGGCTCGGCCGGGTCGAGCCGGTCGGCCGCGTGCAGCGCCCGCCAGCCTTCGGGGTCGGGCCAGTCCGGCGCGCCGAGCTCGCGCCATTCGGCGACGATGTTGCCGTGGCCGGCATCGACCCGGTAGAGGGTGTGGCGGCAGCGGCCGGGAGCCAGCCCCCGCACCCGCACGGTGACCTGCCGGTCGAGCAGGCGGTCGCCGTCGACCTTGCCCTGGTCGAGGGTCCCGTTCCACATCAGGAGCGCGACGGCGCCGCCAGGGCCGCTGGCGGCGAGCGCATCGACCAGCCCGCCGGCTCCGTCACCGGCGGCCGCCACCGCCAGCCGCTCCGGCCCGAGCCGGCCGAGCCGGTCGAGCAGGTCGAGCGCCCAGAAGCGGGGCTTGCGGAGGTTCCCCACGGTCAGCAGACCGAAGCCGCCGTGGAACAGCGCGGGCGGTCGGCCGCGCTCCTCGAACTGGTCCGATATCACCCAGTAGGAGAGCGCGTCGGCGGTCCCGATCGCCGCCTTGACGCCACGGAGGACGAACGGGGCCCCGAAAACGGAATCGTTGACCGGGGCGAAGTGCGTGGGCGTCACGCCCGACGCGCGGCCGCGGGTCGACCGCCTTGACAGCCCGCGCGGCCTCCTCGTACAGGCGCAGGTAGTCGCGCTGGCTGCCGGTCCAGAAGACGTCGAGGTTGGGCTCGTTCCAGACCTCGAAGGCCCACCCGGCGACCTCGTCGATGCCGTACCGCTCGACCAGGTGGGCGGCGAGGTCGCCGCACAGGCGCCCCCACGCCGCCCAGTCACGCGGCGGGGAGATCACGCCCTGGTAGGCGTGCACGGTGGCGCTGGGGTCCGAGGCGAGCGGCGCGGGCATGAACGAGAGCTCCACCACGGGCTCGAGGCCGGTCGCGAGCAGGGCGTCGTAGGTCTCGTCGAGGCCGCGGAAGTCCGGCGGCCCGTCCTCGCGCCAGGCGACCAGCTCGGGCAGGAAGGTGCCATGAGCCCGGACCATGGCACAGCCGAGCTGGTCGCGGGCGATGCGCAGCGCCTCGGCGATCTCCGCGGCCACGTCCGAGCCGCCTGGGCCGGGCTCGCCGTCCCGCAGCAGGGAGAGGCGCTCGCTGCCGGTCGTGCGGCGCCAGACCGGGTCGAGCGGGCCGGTCACCGCGCCGGCGTCGACCGCGACCTCGACCCGGCCCTCGTCCCCGGTGGGCCGGGTCGAGGCGCGGGCCGCGGTCGGCGTTGACAGCGGCCCGGCGCCCGCCTCCGTCCAGGTGGCCACCGCGTACCAGGCAGGGCCATGATGTTGGCGAACGCCTCCTGCGGCGCCACGTCCAGCGCCAGGAACGAGGCGTGCGGCGTGACCGCGCCCTCCTCGTAGGGGCAGCAGTTGGCGTTGGAGGCGAGCCGGTGGGCCCCGTAGGCGACGTAGTTGCCGGTGTCGTCGGGGGTGCTGGACGGCGACAGGCCCCACACCGGGTAGCCGAGCGCCTGGCGGGCGTAGGCCATCTGCGCCTGGGTGTAACGGCGGTCGTTCAGGCCGAACGACGCCGGCCCCCAGCTCGTCTCGGGCACGAGCAGGTTCGGCATCAGCCCTTCGAAGGTGCTCCCGCCCCAGCTCGGGACGAAGTCGGTGCCGCCGAAGCTGTAGTGGCCCTCGACCACGGTGAAGGACTTGCCGGAGCGCGGGTCGGCGTAGGTGACCGGCTCCTCCACCGGCGGCTGGCCCTGCCAGTCGAATTCGGCGGGCAGCGTGCGCCAGGTGCGCCACCACACGTCGCCGGGCATGTCGCCGGTGCCGATGCCCATGTAGGCGCCGATGCGGGTCTCGCTGTTGAGCAGGCCGAAATGGAGGCCGGCCGGGCCTTGGTCGACGATCCAGCCGCCGTACATCTGGCCGGCGTCGATCTGGGTGGCCTGGTCGCCGCGGTCGAAGAAGATGCCGTAGTAGGCCTGCCGGGTGATCACCAGGCCGGCGCCGAACCAGGAGTTGTCGACGTTGGAGATGAGCTGGCCGGTGAGGGGCCTGCCCTCGATGGAGGTCCCGCCCGGGCCGCTGATGGCGTCGCCGGTCGAGGTGTCGTACCAGCCGAGCAGGAAGCCGTTCCACTTGGTGAGCCGCTCGACCGTGGAGAGGGTCGACGCGGCCAGCTTCTGGGTGTAGGCGATTGCGCCGGCGTAGCCGAGATGGAAGAAGCTGAAGGCCTGCCTGACCATGTACATCGACACCGAGAGGGTGCGGTTCAGCGGCCCGCCGTCGGTCATGACGTACGGCTCCTCGAAGACCTGGAGATAGCCGATGGACGTTACCACCGCGGCAAAGGCCAGGGTCGGGCGCAGCAGCGGCAGGGTGACCCGGCGGAATTCCTGCCAGGCGCCGGCACCGTCGATCCTGGCGGCGTCGTGGACCTCCCGGGGGACGCCCTGGAGCCCGGCCAGGAAGATCACCATCACGAAGCCGAGATTGCGCCAGGCGGCCATCGCGATGATCGCGGGCATCGCCAGGTCCGGCGAGCCCAGCCAGTTCGGCCCGCCCAGCCCGACGCGCCGCAGCGCCAGGTTCACCAGGCCCACGTCGGGGGTCCAGCAGGAAGCGCCACACGACCGCGATGGCGACGATGCTCATGACCGCGGGGGCGTAATAGCCGGCGCGCACGAGGGTCTTGAGGCGCGCCAGCGGCGAGTTGAGGCCGACCGCGACCGCGAGCCCCAGGCCGAGCGTGAGCGGCACCCCGACCAGCACGAAGTAGGCGGTGTTCTCGGCCCCGGAGACGAAGGTCTGGTCGTGGACGAGCTGCCGGTAGTTTTCGAGCCCGACGAACCGGGCCGAGGCCGGGTCGACGATGTTGCCGAGGCTGAAGTCGGTGAACGACACCACCAGGGACGCGATGATCGGACCGGCCAGGAAGACCGCGAACAGCACCAGGTAGGGGGCTGCGAAGCCGTAGCCGGCCAGGGCCTCGCGCAGCGCACGCCGCAGGGCACGCCGCTGGCGCGGGCCGCCCGCCGCCTGGGCCGGAGGGCGGCGGGTGAGCGGCCGTGCGACCTGCTCGCCCGCGCGGAGGGTGCGACTCACCCGCAAGCCCTCACGAGCCGATGCCCTCGGCGTCCTTCTGCATGCCGGTGGCGGCGTCCTGCGGCGTGACCTTGCCGAACGCGAGCTTCTGCAGCCACTCGTTCAGCTTGGTGGCGAGCTGGTCCCAGCCGGTCGTCACGGGCGGCGCCTTGGCGTCGTCGAGCTGGCCGCGGAAGACCTTGAGGTTCGGGTCGTCGGCGAGCGGCCCCTGCTGCCACGCCTGCTTGCTCGCCGGCAGGTCGGCCACGGTCTGGTACCAGGTCACCTGGGTGCCCGGCTGTGACACGAACTGCACGAACTTCCAGACGGCGTCCTTGTGCTCGGACCCCTTGAACACCACGAAGTTGGAGCCGCCCACGAACGAGGTGCCGGCCTGCTGGCGCGGCATGGGCGCGATCGCCCACTTGCCCTTGAGCTGCGGCTGCGTCGAGTTCAGGATGCCGACGATCCAGGGACCGGAGAAGAACATCGGCTGGGTGCCCGCGGCGAACGCCTTGGTGATGTCGAAGTCCGCGGGAACGCTCTTGGGCGCCAGGTTGTGCTGGAAGTACCAGGCGTACTCGCTGAGCGCCTGCACCACCTGCGGCGAGCTCAGCGTCGGCTTGCCCTGCGCGTCGACCAGCTCGCCCCCGTTCTGCCACACGAACGGCAGGAACTGCTGCCAGTCGTTGGAGGCGAGGCCGATGCCGTACTTGGCCACCGAGTTGCAGGAGAGCGGGAAAGGGAACCCTAACGGGCCGGCTCGACCTTGTAGCCCCGCAGCTTCAGGTCGGCCACGACCTCGTCGGAGTGGATGGTGTTGCGGGTCTCCAGCGTAAGGCGGACCTCGACCTGCTCCATGTCGAGGTCGAGGCCGGAGCGGTGGTGCTCGACCTCGAGGACGTTCAGGCCGAGTCGGGCGACGTCGGCGGTCAGGCCGGCCAAGGCCCCCGGCCGGTCGTCGAGGACCACTCTGAGGACCACGTAGCGGCCGGCCGTGGACAGGCCGTGGTCGATGACCTTGATGAGCAGCAGCGGGTCCACGTTGCCGCCGGACAGGACCGTCACCACAGGACCGGAGCCGGGCACCTTGCCGGCGAGGACGGCGGCCAGCGTGACCGCCCCGGCGGGCTCGACCACCGCCTTGGCCCGCTCCAGCAGGAGCAGCAGGGCCTGGCTGATCTCCTCCTCGGTCACGGTCACCAGGTCGTGCACGAAGGCGTGGACGTGCGCGAGGGTGAGCGGCGAGACCGTCTTGACCGCGATGCCGTCCGCCATGGTGCTCACGCGCTCGAGTGCCACGCAGTGGCCAGCCTGGACCGACGCGAGCATGCAGGCTGCGCCGGACGGCTCCACCCCGACCACGCGGACGCCGGGCCGCAGCGCCGCCAGGGCCGCGGCGATGCCCGAGATGAGCCCGCCACCGCCGACCGCGACCACCACGGTCTCCGCCTCCGGCGCCTCCTCTGCCAGCTCGAGCCCGATGGTGCCCTGCCCCGCGATGATCAGCGGGTCGTCGAAGGGCGGTACGAACACCGCGCCGCGCTCCTCCCCGAAGCGCTTGGCCGCGACGATGCAGTCGTCGACGGTCTCGCCCCCGAGCTGCACGGTGGCGCCGTAGCCGGTGGTCGCATCGATCTTCGGCAGTGGTGCGCTCGCCGGCATGAAGATCGTGGCCCGGTGGCCCGTCAGGGTGGCTGCCAGGGCCACGCCCTGCGCGTGGTTGCCCGCCGACGCGGCGACCACTTCGGTCCCGGGCTCCAGGCCCGCAATGCGGTTGTAGGCGCCACGGATCTTGAACGAGCCGGTGCGCTGCCGGTGCTCTGGCTTGAGCAGGACCGGGCGTCCGGTCAGGCGGCTCAGGGTGTCGGAGCGGTCCACCGGCGTGGGGCGCAGCACGCCCGCGATCCGCTCGCGGGCCGCGCGCACGTCATCGACGGTCACCAGCACCGGCTTCGTGCCCGGCTGGCGGTGCTCCGACGCACCCGTTGGCATGTCGACGACGATACTGCCGCCTGGCCCGTGCCGAAAGGCCGGCCAGTGCGGGAACGACCGCCGGGGCCGCCGGGGCGACTGGGGCGACGACCCGGTCATGCCCGGATGCCGTCCCGGCCGTTCCCGCTCCCGGTGCCGTTCCTGTGGCTCGTGCCGTTCGTTTGGCCTGCGCGGTTCCTGTGGCCGTTGCCGTTGCCGTTGCCGCTCATGTGGCCGTTGCCGTTCATGTGGCCGTTGCCGCTCATGTGGCCCGTGCCGTTCCCGTTCCTGTGGCCGTTCTCGTGAGTCCGGGCCGGCTGCGCACTGCCGTCGACGGCACCGCCACCGTTGGGACCGGCGAGGCCCTCGGCCGGCAGCCACAGGCCGAACAGCGCGCCGCCGCCCTCCCGGTTGTGCGACCACAGCCGCCCACCGCTCTCCTGCACGAACTTGCGCACGAACGGCAGCCCGACACCATTCGACCGCCGGCCGGCGGGCGCGCGGCCGAGCCCCGGGCCACGATCGGCGACCAGCACCTCCACGCCGGTCAGCCGCCGCGCTATGGAGCAGCGCACGATCACGTCGACCGGCTGACCCTCGCCGCAGGTCGCCGCATTGTCCATGAGGTTCTCCAGCGCCTGTCGCAGCATGGTCGGGTTCGAGCGCACCCGCAGCAGGCGCTTGGAGCCCTGGACGTTGATCTCGCTCTGGCGCGCCCAGCCGACCGTCTGGGCGGCGGCCTTGGCGACCTCGAAGACGTCGACGTCCTCGAGGGCGTCCCGCCGCGTGCTGCCGAGCATCGCCGACTCGAGCTGCTCGAGGTCGTGCAGCTCGCGCACCAGCATGTGGACGAGCCGGTCCACGTCGTCCTCGGCGGCGCGGATCTCGATGGCCTCGCTCAGGACGCGCAGCGCAGCCAGCCGGCGGCGCAGCTCGTGGGCGAAGGTGGCGTTCTGGCCGTTGTGGGAGGTCGTGGCGACCGCTCCCGAGGGCCGGGCGGCCTGGTGGGTGAAGGATGGCGCCTCGAGCGGGCCGATGGCCGGCATGAGCAGGCGGCGCCACACCTGCCCGACCGCGAGGACCTGGAGACCGATGACGATGGCGCCGGCCGCAGGTAGCAGCAACGGTTCCGCGCCGCGGCGCAGAGCCCGTCCCAGCGCGGACCTGCCGCGGGACGAGCCGGAGCCGAGCAAGGTTACGCTTTGCGCTTCAAGCCTGGACAACACTTCGAACCTTCCTTCGGGGCAAGGCGACGCGGGATCGGGACGACCCACGTCAAAGGGCATGCGGAATCGCCAAGAGGAAGGCTCTAACCGGGGAGGGCGAGGGGCCGGAAGGCGCGGGAGCACCCGTTGGACCGGCCCAGCCTCGCCAGGACGAGTGGGCGCAGGTAGAGCACCAGGAGCGCCCCGGTCAGGATGACGTACGAGCTGCCGCCCTTGTTGTGGCCGTGCGAGCCGACCGAGACCGAGGACCCGCTCGACTGCTCCGCCGGCGCAGGCGGCAGCGGTGCCGGCACGGGCGTCGGCACCCGCGGCTCGGTGCCGCCGTGATGCTTGTCCGGGGTCTTCTGGGAATCCCCGGCGAGGTCGCGGACGTGCTCGATGACGTCGCTGAGGCTGTCCTGCAGGCCGGATGTCGAGATGGCGTTGGTCAGCCCCTGCCCGAGCAGCGTGATCGGGCTGGCGACCCCGGCGAGCGGTGAGGCCACCAGCAGGGTGAGCTCGCTCACGGAGGCGGCGAGCTGGGTCCCCGGCACGATGCACGCCAGCAGTGCGCTCGGGTCCGTGGGCCCCATGAGGCCGATGAGGGCCGGGTCGGTCGTGATGAAGGTGGTCGCCGTGCTCGCCGCCAGGTCCGTGGCGGTCGTATCCGTGACGGTCGTGGTCGTGGTCGCCGCCGGGTCGACCGTGGCGGTCAAGCTCGTATCAACGCTCGACGTGCCACTGACCGCCGTGGTGTCGGTGGTCGCGGTCGCCGTGGTGTCGGTGGTCGCGGTCGCCGTCGTGTCGGTGGTCGCGGTCGCCGTCGTGTCGGTGGTCGCGGTCGCTGTCGTGTCGGTGGTGGTGCCGCTCGTGTCGCCCGTACTGGCGGTCGGCGCCGGATCGCTCGACGTCGTGTCGGTGCTCGACGTCGTGTCGGTGGTCGAGGAGGTGTCGGTGGTGGTGCCGCTCGTGTCGCCCGTGCTGGCGGTCGGCGCCGGATCGCTCGACGTCGTGTCGGTGCTCGACGCGGTGTCGGTGGTCCCGCTCGACGTCGTGTCGGTGCTCGACGTCGTGTCGGTGGAGCCGGGGTCGGCCGTAACGGTGCTGGTGTCGCCGGACCCGGAGTCCGTGGCCGAGGTGGTGACCGCAGGCTCCGCGGAGACAGCATCCGATGACCCGTCCGCGGCGCGCGCCTGCTGCGACAGGAACATCAGGAACAGGAAGAGCGCAACACCCAGCCCCAGCCGCACAGTCATGCGGACCAAAGGGCTCAATCGCAGCTCTTCGGGCACATGGTTCGTTCTAAACCCCCCAACCAAGATCCCCCAAAGACCCCGTCAACCGCTAGTGATCGGGCCGTTTCCGAATTTACCGTGAACCCGCAGGCCAGCGATAGAGGAATTGTGAAACAGAACGCTAACGACACGGTTGCGACCCGGCGAAGGCGTCCGCACAGTGAAACGGGACGAACGGCCCGCCGGCCCTCCCATCCGGCAGACCGAGCGCCTATTGCCTGGTCAGCGCGGGTGCGGCCGGGACCGGCCGGCGCAGCAGCCCGTAGTGGATGCCGTCGGCCAGCGCCTCGTACGAGGCGGTCACGATGTCGTCGGACACGCCCACGGTCGTCCACTCGCCCTCCTCGTCCGCCGACGTGACCAGCACGCGGGTCACGGCCCTCGTGCCCGCGCGACCGTCCAGGATCCGGACCTTGTAGTCGACCAGGCGGATCGAATCGAGCTCCGGGTACCGGTCGGTGAGGGCGCGGCGCAGCCCCTGGTCGAGCGCGTGCACAGGACCGACGCCCTCGCCCGCCGCCATCACGCGCTCTCCCCTGACGCGCAGCCGCACGGTCGCCTCCGACAGGTCGCTGCCGTCCGGACGGCGCTCCACGATCACGCGGTAGCCCTCCAGGTCGAACGGCGCCTCGAGCCGCCCGGCCTCGCGCCGGACCAGGAGCTCGAACGAGGCGTCGGCGGCCTCGAACGCATAGCCGCGGTGCTCCAGCTCCTTGACCCGGTCGAGCACCCGGCCGCCGAGATCCGTGCCCGCCTCGAGATCGAGGCCCAGCTCGCCGGCCTTGGCGAGCACGTTGGAGCGTCCCGCCAGCTCGCTCACCAGGACCTGCGCGCGGTTGCCGACGGCGCCGGGATCGACGTGGGAATACGCGTCGGGCCGCCGGGCGATGGCCGAGGCGTGCAGCCCGGCCTTGGTGGCGAACGCGCTTGCGCCGACGTACGGCTGGCGGCTGTCGGGCGTCAGGTTGGCGAGCTCGGCGATGGCGTGCGCGGTCGCTGTGAGCGCCGCCAGCCGGCCGTCGGGCAGCAGGCGGCGCCCCTCCTTCAGCTCGAGGTCCGCGATGATCGCGAACAGGTCGGCGTTGCCGCAGCGCTCGCCGTAGCCGTTGGCGGCCCCCTGGACGTGGGCGGCACCGGCCTGCACCGCCACCAGCGAGCTCGCCACCGCGCAGGCGGCGTCGTCGTGGCAGTGGACCCCGATCCGGACCCCGGGCAGCTTGTGGACGACCTCGCCGACGACTCGCGATACGGTGCTCGGCAGGGTGCCGCCGTTGGTGTCGCACAGGACCACCGTATCAGCCCCCGCCTCGGCCGCGGCCTGTGCCACGGCCAGCGCGTACGCCGGGTCGGCCGCGTGCCCGTCGAAGAAGTGCTCGGCGTCGAACACCACGCGCCGGCCGGCGGCGACCAGCCAGTGGACCGAGTCGGCCACCATCGCGAGGTTCTCGTCGAAGGTGGTGCGCAGCGCCTCGGTCACGTGCAGGGTCCACGACTTGCCGACCAGGGCGACCACCGGTGCGGTGGAGTCCAGCAGCGCACGGACGTTGGGGTCGTCGTCCACGCCGCGGCGCGGGCGGCGGGTGGAGCCGAAGGCGGCCAGCACGGCGTGCCGCAGCTCCAGGTCACGGACCCGGTGGAAGTACTCGGCGTCCTTGGGGTTGGACCCGGGCCAGCCACCCTCGATGACGTCGACGCCGAGGTCGTCGAGGAGCTGGGTGACGCGGAGCTTGTCGGTCACGGTGAAGTTGAGCCCGACCTGCTGGGAGCCGTCCCGCAGGGTGGTGTCGTAGGTCTCCACCGCGGCGGGACCGGTGCCGGCGGGAAGGGTGCCGGCGGGAAGGGTGCCGGCGGGAAGGGTGCGGTCAGGGTCGGGTAGGCGAGCGGTCACGGCGTGCGTCCCTCCAGATGGCAGCGTGGCAGCGTGGGAGTTGGAGGGATGCAGGAGGTGGAGCCGGCGGCGCCGGTCCGGACCGGCGGGTCTAGCCGACCGGCTCGAGCCAGTCCCTGTAGCGCTCGACCCTGCCGCGGGTGGCGGCCACGAAGACCTCCTGCACCCGGCGGGTAATCGGACCCGGGTCGCCGAGGACCCGGTCGTCCACCTCCCGGATCGGCACGACCTCGGCAGCCGTGCCGGTGAAGAAGGCCTCGTCGGCCAGGTACAGGTCGGTGCGGACAAGGTCGGCCTCGCGCACCTGGACGCCCTCGTCGGCCGCGATCCGCATGATGCTGGCGCGGGTGATCCCGGCCAGGCAGCCGGCGGCGAGCGGCGGAGTGACGAGCGTGCCGTCGCGCACGACGAACAGGTTCTCGCCCGACCCGTCGGTCACGAAGCCGTTGGGGTTGAGCAGGACGCCCTCGTCGTAGCCGGCCTTGAGGGCCTCGGCCTTGGCCAGCGAGGAGTTCAGGTACTGGCCGGTGGCCTTGGCGGCCGGCGGGATGATGTTGGGGTCGAGCCGTCGCCAGGAGCTGACCTTGACGCGCACGCCGCGCCCGAACGACTCCTCGCCGAGGTAGGCGCCCCACGGCCAGCAGGCGATCGCCATCCTGACCCTGCTGTTCAGCGGGTTCAGGCCGATCTCGCCGTAGCCCAGGTACACCAGCGGCCGGATGTAGCACTCGCGCACCTCGTTCATGGCGACGAGGTCCTTGGTGACCTTGATGGCGCCCTCCAGCGAGACGGGCGGGTCCATGTGGTAGATCTTGGCGCTCCGGTAGAGCCGCTGCATGTGGTCGGTAAGCCGGAACACGGCCGGACCGAGGGGGGTGTCGTAGGCCCGGATGCCCTCGAACACCCCCCAGCCGTAGTGCAGGGAAGGGGTCAGGACGTGGACCGTGGCCTTGTCCCAGTCCACGTATTCGCCGTCCATCCAGATCTTGCGGGTCGCCTCGATCGGCATGGGGTCCTCCAACCTCCTCGTCTGACCCGGGGGCTTCGCGCTGCTCTACGCGCCCTCACGGGCGACGGCCACGGCGATCTGGTCCCCGATCTCTCGGGTCGAGTATCGCGCAGCACCAGGGAGAACCGCCATGACGGCCTGCTCCAGCGCGGCCGCGGCCGTACGCTCGCCGAGGTGGTCGAGCATGAGCCCGGCCGAGAGCACCGCGGCCACGGGGTTGGCCCTGCCGGTCCCCACGATGTCCGGGGCGGAGCCGTGCACCGGTTCGAACAGCGAGGCCCCGGGCGGGGCTTCATGGTCGCCTGTGCCGGGGTTGAGGTTGGCGCTCGCCGCCGTGCCGAGGCCACCGGCGATGGCCGCGCCCAGGTCGGTCAGGATGTCGCCGAACAGGTTGTCGGTGACCACCACGTCGAAGCGCCCGGGATCGTTGACCAGGTGCAGGCAGGCCGCGTCGGCGTGGCAGTAGTCGAGCCGGACGCCCACCTCGTCGGCGACCTGCCTGGCCGTGCGCGCCCACAGGTCGCCCGAGTGGGTCAGGACGTTGGTCTTGTGGACCAGGGTGAGGCGGCCGTCCCGCTCCAGGGCGCGCGCGGCCGCGTAGCACACCCAGCGCTCGACGCCGTGGCGGGTGTTGAGCGAGGTCTCGGTGGCGACCTCGGCGGGGCCGCCGCGGTGGGCGACCCCACCGGCGCCGAGGTAGGGCCCTTCGGTGTTCTCGCGGACCACCAGGAGGTCCACGTCGTCCGGGCCCTTGCCGGCCAGCGCCGACGGCACCCCCGGGTAGAGCTTGACCGGCCGGAGGTTGACGTACAGGTCGAGCTCGAAGCGCAGCCGGAGCAGCAGGCCGCGCTCGAGCACCCCGGAAGGGACGTCGGGCCGCCCCACCGCGCCGAGCAGGATGGCGTCGACCTCGCCGAGCTCTTTCAGCACCGTGTCCGGCAGCACCTCGCCGGTCCGCAGGTAGCGGTCGGCCCCGAGGTCGTAGTCGACCCATTCGACGCGGAAGCCGAAGCGCGCCGCGGCGGCGTCGACTGCCCTGCGCGCCTCGGCGACCACCTCGGGCCCAATGCCGTCGCCAGGCAGGCAGGCGATGGCGTGGCCGCGTTCGCCCGTCACGCCTCGGTCCCGAAAACGCGGCCGAGCGCGGCACGCCGCTCGGCCTCCTCGGTGGCCGGCTCGGGTGCGGTCGAAGCCCGTTCGTGGGCGTCGCCCGGCTGGACGTTCACGCCGAACACCCGCGCCATGGCGGCGTGCGCCTCGTCGGGGTGGTGCGATCTCGTGCTGGCTGGTCTTCCGGTCATCGGGCCCTGCTCCTTTGGTGCCGAACTGCGTGAACTGCTGGTACTAGACTCCCCGTGGCACGGCGCCGGCCTTGACGCGGGAGAGCTTGCTCACCGCCTGCAGGTACGCGCGCGCCGACGCCTCCACGATGTCGGTGGCGACGGCGCGCCCGGTTACCCGCGTGCCGGCCGCCGGCCCCGACCTGGCCTCGACCTGGGCGGTGACCTCGCCGAGCGCGTCGCTTCCCCCCGTCACCGCCGAGACGTTGAACTCCACCAGGGCGGCGTCCACGCCGACGGCCTTGGCGATCGCCGCGCACGCCGCGTCGACCATGCCGTCGCCGATGGCCGACTCCTGGACGACGCCGCCGTCGTGGCCGACCCGCACGGTGGCGGTCGGCGACAGCGCGGTGCCGCCGGCGACCTGGATACCGACCAGGGTCCAGGTCGCTTCGTCGGAGAGCACCTCGTCGCTCACGACCGCCTCGAGGTCCGCCTCGGTGATGCGCGGTTTCTTGTCCGCCAGCTCCTTGAAGCGGGCGAACGCCCGGTCCAGGTCGTCCCGGTCCAGGTCGAAGCCCAGCCTGGCGAGCGCATCGGCGACGGCGTGGCGGCCGGAGTGCTTGCCGAGCACGATCTGGGCGGCCTCGCCGCCGACCTCGCGCGCGTCGATGATCTCGTAGGTCGAGCGGTCGGAGAGCACCCCGTGCTGGTGGATGCCGGACTCGTGGGCAAAGGCGTTCTTGCCCACCACGGCCTTGTTGTACTGCACCGGGTAGCCGGTGAGCCGTGAGACCATGCGCGAGGTGCGCACGATCTCCTCGGTGTTCACCTTGGTCGCGAGCCCGTCGAACTGGTCGCGGCGGGTCCGCAGGCCCATGACGACCTCCTCGAGCGAGGCGTTGCCTGCCCGCTCGCCGATGCCGTTGACGCACACCTCGATCTGGCGGACGCCGGCGCCGACCGCCGCCAGCGAGTTCGCCGTGGCGAGCCCGAGGTCGTTGTGGCAGTGGGAGGACAGGACGTAGTCGCCGGGGACCTCCTGGCGGATCCGCCGGATCATGTCGGCGAAGCCCCACGGCATGGCGTAGCCGACCGTATCCGGGATGTTCAGCGTGGTGGCGCCGGCGTCCACCGCGACCTGGAGGACCTGGAGCAGGAACTCCATGGGGGTGCGGGTGGCGTCCTGGGGGCTGAACTCCACGTCCGCGCAGTGCTCCCGCGCCCTGGCCACCGACACCTTGGTCGCCTGGAGCACCTGCTCGTGGCTCATGCGCAGCATGTGCTCCATATGGCTCGGGCTGGTCGAGAGGAACACGTGGACGCGCGGGCGGGCGGCGTCCCGCACCGCCTGGAAGCAGCGGTCGACGTCGTCGAGGCTGGCGCGGGCCAGCCCGGCGATGGTCGCGCCCTGGACCGTCCGGGCGATCGTCCGCACCGCCTCGAAATCGCCCTGGCTGGCGACCGGGAAGCCGGCCTCGATCACGTCGACGCCCAGACGCGCGAGCTGCTCGGCGATCTCCAGCTTGGCCTTGGCGTTCAGGTTGATGCCCGGGGCCTGCTCGCCGTCTCGCAGGGTCGTGTCAAAGATGATGATGCTGTCGGACACGCCGCCCTCCTGTGGTCACGTCCTGTGTCACGTCGCTTCAGCGCCATTCGCGCCGGCTCCTGGGCCCCCGGCTCCCGCGGCGGGCCGCCCCGGCTGGTGCAGGTTCAGGAAGGTGCCGTCGTGCGCGCCCACCTCGTCCATCACCCGGTCGAGCACGCCGGGCGGGATCACGCTGTCGACCGTCAGCGCCATGAGCGCCTCCCCGCCCTGGCGGCGCCGGCCGACCTGCATGCTGGCGATGTTCACCCCCGCCTGGCCGAGGATGGTCCCGACGCTGCCGATCACGCCCGGCCTGTCCTCGTAGAACAGGAACGCCATGTGGTCGGCCGGGGCCAGGTCCACGGGGATCCTGTTGATCTCGACCAGCCGCTCGGTGTCGCGGGGCCCGACCGTGGTCCCGGCCACGCTCACCGGGCCGCGCGCGCCCTCGCCGGACAAGGTGACCAGGTTCACCCAGTCCTTGCTCGAGCGGGTCTTGGTCTCGGTGATCTCGATGCCGCGCTCCGCCGCCAGCAGCGGCGCGTTCACGAAGGTGACCGGCTCGCTCACCACCGGGCTGAACAGGCCCTTCAGCGTGGCGAGCGTGAGCACGCGGGTGTCGTGCTCGGCCAGCGCGCCCACGTAGTCGAAGTTGAGCCGGCCGCCGCCCACGGCGGCCGCGCGCCCGCTCGGCCCGCCGCTGGCCAGCGCGGTGTAGAGCCGGCCGAGCTTCTCGACGAGCGGCACGAAGGCCCGCAGCGCGTCAGGCACCGGCCCGGCGTCCACGTTGACCGCGTTGGGCACGAACTGGCCGGAGAGCGCCAGCAGGAGCTGCTCGGCGATGGTCAGGCCGGCCTTGTCCTGGGCCTCGGCGGTGGAGGCGCCCAGATGCGGCGTCACCACCACGTTGTCCAGCTCGAACAGCGGGCTCGAGGTGGTCGGCTCCTCGGCGAACACGTCGAGCGACGCGCCGGCGAGATGGCCGGCCTCGACCGCCTTGGCCAGGGCCAGCTCGTCCACGATCCCGCCACGGGCGGCGTTGACCAGGCGCGCGCCCGGCTTCATCGCGGCCAGCTCCCGCACGCCGAGCAGGCCGACCGTCTCCGGCGTCTTGGGCAGGTGGATGGTGACCACGTCCGCCCTGGCCAGCACCTCGGCAAGGCTGGTCAGCTCGACGCCGAGCTGGGCGGCGCGCTCACGGCTGACGTAGGGGTCGTAGGCGACCAGCCGCATCCCGAACGCCCGCATGCGCTGGGCCACCAGCGTGCCGACGCGGCCGAGGCCGATCACCCCGAGGGTCTTGCCGTACAGCTCGGCGCCCTGGAAGCGGGAACGCTCCCAGCGCCCCTCGCGCAGCGCGGCGTCGGCCTGCGGGATGCTGCGGACCTGGGCCAGGATCAGGGCGATGGTGTGCTCGGCCGCCGAGATGACGTTGGACTGGGGCGCGTTGACGACCATGATCCCCAGCCGCGTGGCGGTCGCCAGGTCCACGTTGTCCAGGCCGATGCCGGCACGGCCGACCACCTTGAGGTTGCGCGCCGCCTCCAGGACCTCGGCGTCGACCCGGGTGGCCGAGCGCACCACCAGCGCGTCCGCGTCGACCACGGCCGCCAGCAGCTCCTCGCGGCGCATGCCGGGCCGCGCGTCGACCCGGTGCTGCGTGCGCAGCAGCTCGATGCCGGCGTCGGCCAGCGGTTCGGCGATCAGGACGAAGGCCATGGCCCGCTCAGTCCTCCGGCCGGCGGAGCCAGGACATCATCGCCCGCAGCGGCCGGCCGACCTGCTCGATCTGGTTGTCGCGGGCGTCGGCGCGCAGGCGGCTGAAGTTGGGCCGGCCGGCGTCGTCCTCGGCCACCAGCTCGCGGGCGAAGGCGCCGGAGCGGATCTCCTGGAGGATGCGTTCCATCTCCGCCCGGACGGCGCCGTTGACGATCCGCGGCCCGCGGGTGTAATCGCCGTAC
>WNFY01000541.1_pt1 | contig 36074 bp, 32 predicted proteins | sample 5400091 | NCBI WGS metagenome assembly WNFY01 (sample SAMN13153364, study PRJNA577476) | soil metagenome | isolation source: 60 cm soil or saprolite under grassland replicate 1 | place: USA:California | collected 2016-06-15 | reverse complement strand
GGCGCGAGTCAATGCCGGTTCGGGGAGCAGCGGAGTTAATCGCAAAGGTGGCGCGCACTGTGCATTACGCACATGAACATGGAATTCTCCATCGTGATATCAAACCGGGAAACATTCTGCTCGATCAAAAAGGTGAACCTCACCTGACCGACTTCGGCCTCGCACGATTGGTCGAGACAGAAAGCACGGTAACGCGCACGCTCGAAGTGCTTGGCACACCAAGCTACATGGCGCCTGAGCAAGCTGTGGGAAATAACGACGCCCTCAGCAGCGTGACCGATGTCTATGGCCTTGGCGCAGTGCTTTACCAATTGCTAACCGGTCATCCGCCTTTTGCCGGAGGAACAACATTTGAGACGATTCGGTTACTGCTGGATACCGAGCCGCGACAACCGCGCCTATGGAATCCGAAAATAGATCGCGACATCTCGACGATTTGCCTCAAATGCCTCGAGAAAGATCCAAAGCGCCGTTACGCCTCCGCTCGCGCGTTGGCCGAAGATCTTGAGCACTGGCTAAAGCATGAACCGATTCTGGCCCGCCGCACTGGAGTCATCACCCGCGGACGGAAATGGGTGCGACGTAATCCAACCAGCGCGCTCTTAGCAGCGTCTCTGGTCGCTCTGGCAGCGGCCGCCGGCTGGATTGTTTGGAAAAGTGAATTTATTCCCGACAAGGTCGGGATAACAACTGGCATCGCCGTGCTGCCATTTGAAAATCTGAGTGATGAAAAAGAGCACGCGTTCTTTGCCGACGGCGTCCAGGACGACATTTTGATCAAACTGGCGAAAATCGCCGACCTAAAGGTGATCAGCCGGACGAGCGTCATGCAATATCGCGGTAAACAGGATGTGCGCCAGATCGGCGATGCGCTGCGTGTCTCGCACGTGCTGGAGGGAACGGTGCGGCGTTCTGGAGGAAAGGTGCACGTAAATGCGCAGTTGGTGGAGGCTCGCACCGACGCGGGCATCTGGGCGGAGGAATACGATCGGGATTTGAATGACGTGTTCGCTATTGAAACGGAAGTGGCGCAATCAATCGCAAATCGACTTAGAGCCAAAGTGTCAGCTCGCGAAAAAATGGCCATGCAAGAGTGGCCGACCAAGGACCTTGTTGCCTACGACCTTTATGTTCAAGCGACGTCTTTGATCGACAAGGCTGCGTATCAAGAACGTAAAGGGCAAGGACAGGATTATTTCCAGGCGATAGAGTTGCTCAATCAGGCGATCGCGCGCGATCCGGCTTTTCTTCTCGCATATTGCAGGCTGGCTGAGGCACACGATGAGCTCTACTTTCAAAGGTTCGATCACACGCCGAGTCGCCTGGAGTTGGCGAAATCCGCAATCAATTCCGCTTTTCGACTGAAACCGGATTCGGGCGAAGCGCACCTTGCCCTGGCTGCGCACTTTTACCACGGCTATTTCGATTACGACCACGCCCGTGACGAGCTCGCCATCGCCGTCCGCACCTTGCCCAACAATGCCCGAATTTTTGAATGGACTGGATTCATCGACCGCCGCCAGAGCCGTTGGCATGATGCCGTGCGCAACTTCGAGCGGGCAACCGCGCTGGATCCGCGAAACGTAAAGATCCTCACTAGTGCCGCGGCGACTCACCACCTGATGCGAAACTATGGACAAGAAAGACGGACTATTGATCGCCTCATCGCCCTCGAACCAAACAACATTGGTCACCAGCTGGGACGTGCTTGGATCGACGTAAGGGAGCGAGCCAATACCCGAGCGGTGCATGCTGTTCTCGAAAAGATTCTCGCAGATAACCCTGAATCGGCGCACTTGCGCTTTGTACGACCGCGACGCTGTCACCGCTGATCACGCGTTGGCGGTGTTGGCTGCGCTGGGCGAGGATATTTTTGATGTAGGCAGGGGTGGAACGCAATTTAGCCGAGCTTACCTGCAAGGTTCGGTAGCTCGGATGAAAGGAGATGCGGCCGCGGCGCACGCCGCCTATACTGTCGCGCGTACGCAACAGGAGGAAGCGGTTCGCGCACAGCCTGATTACGGCCCACCTCTCTCCGTCTTGGGCCTGATTGATGCCGCACTTGGGCAAAAAGAAGAGGCGCTGCGGGAGGGCCGCCGGGCATTCGAGCTTGCGCCTATAGCGAAGGATTCCCTGGATGGCGTGGACGTCCTCTATTTTTATGCCGTCATCTGTGCGTGGACTGGCGAGCGCGATTTGGCGATCGAGCAACTGGAAACTCTCGCGAAAATCCCGGCAGGTCCATCCTACGGCGATATTCGTCTCAGTCCCAATTGGGACCCGCTGCGCGGCGACTCGCACTTCGAAAAAATCGTCGCCTCCCTCGCGCCGAAAGAAATAGCAACCAGGTAGGGGCGATTGACCCATTCGGTTTCGCTCAGGGCAGGCTCTAAATCGCCCAGATACCGCGCCCGCGATCGCGTCTAGGATGTAGCGGCGCGTGTCCTCACGCGCAGACGATTAAGATTTGCGGCTGGGGACAGCCGCCACTGCACCTCTGCGGCTGACACAGCCGCCTCTACAGCAAAAAATCATAAAGGCTCACAATTTTCCGCGTAACGCCCGGCCAATTTTCGCGCAGTACATCAGTGAACGGCCAGAACTGACTTCTCATGGTGAGAAATCAAAGAAGGCCGAAACAACAAAAGGAAAAATTAAAATTATGAAAAATATGAAAACACTCCTTCGACAGAGGATACTAATTATGCGACACAACAAAATTATTTCTGCAGCAATCGCGCTGTCCATGGTTGCCTTCTTCACGATGGGCTCGGTGCCCTCCGCGTCGGCTTCCACGCCCACACCGGTTACCATCACTGCTGTATATGATTTTTCGGGATTTCCCGATGTAACGGGGACCTTTACCACAAGCGGTGCCCTTACAATTTCAGGGGATACTACAATGCACGTTGACCTTAATGCTGATGGTATCAGAGCTCATTGCGTGGTTACGCTGATAGCATCCGATGGAACGATCATTATTCATCAGCAATGTCAATTTGCCACTGACCCACCTGAGGGAAGGTGGCAGATTGTAAGTGGCACAGGTGCTTATGCGAACCTTAAAGGGAACGGGTCACTTACGATGCCGCCGCCTTTAGACGAAGCAATGATAGGGGTTATTTACCAATAATAAAAGGTCGATATTATAATAGCGGATTCACAATTAGCCGTCACGCTTTACTGCGTGGCGGCTTTTTGTTTCGCTCCCACGCTGGTTCGCCCGAAGCCACAAAAAGTCCTGCAGCCCCGAAAGCAAGAAACCCACGATTGTCCGGAGACCATTGGAGCCGTGTTGCAGGGTAGCAGGGTAGCAGGGAGGAGGAAGCAGTGATGCCGGTGATTCAGGAATGCGAACTGCGAAAGGTGATCCGGGATTCCTACATTTCTTTCAGTGCTGTTTGGAAATGCCTGACTGTGACGCTGTGACGCCCTGTTTGCAGGTTTCCGCCAGAAAACTGCAAAAATACAACCTCCTTTTTCTAATAAGTAATAAACTGTCCGTCACGGCGTCACGGGCAGCGGCTCCGGCTTGCGGAGAATAATCCAGTTCCGAGCTTCACCAGTTTCACCAGTGCGAGAGGGCTGAACTCGGTCGGGGTGTTTGTGAGCCAAGCGCCCAAGGTACGTGCCCGTAGGTGTGGGCCAGCTTCTTAGCAACCGCTCCGCCTCCTTGCAGAAAAGAGAATTAAAATCGCACAGGCGCCGCTCTAATTTCTCACGTGGACAATGCATGGGGACTTGGAAACAGGTTGGAGCCAGGACCTTCAAGCTCTTCCATGTAGGATGGCTCGTCGGCGGTGGCCCTAACGGGAGCGTACGCTTCGAGTTGAGGGAACTAAATACCGTCAGCGTCGATCGCAACAGTTTCGACGGCACCTATGATCGGACGTTCTTCGACGCTAATGGAAACCTCGTCCTTGAGGACACAGGCACACTCCATGCAACGCGCCTTTCTGTCGATCAATTTTAACGCCACCGCGAGTAACTGATCTACATGGGAGCCTCTTCGGTCATCGTGAAGCTTCCGGCATTGCCGACTGTCCGAACCAACAGGCCTATTCTTCCCGCTGTTGTTCGCATTTGCAGGCGATGGTGCTCCGGCGCAGACCGCGTCGGAAAAAAAACACCGCCATCATGTTTGAACCGGTAACTATCACTCGCCCGACCCGGGGGCAGCGTCGGCTCCTGAGCAAGTGCGTTCGAAACGAAAATTAATCGCGCCCTTGCGAAACCGACGCTCGCGACGAGAGCGACGCGAGCGGGTCCTAAATTAAGCCGAACTTTCATTCCATACCGGACGCCTAGGCACCGATTAAAGCGATTCGAGCTCAAACTAGCAATGGCTTATCTTCGCAATTTCGCGTAATCACAGTAGCGCCAACGTGGATTGGTTGCGTCGTTGGGCGAGGTTAAATCGTCGTCTCCCTCGCACCGAAGTAAAGCTAACCACGGATTCCCCGGATAACGCGGATCAAACCATGATTCACAAGGAGTGGAAGGCGCGACCGCCAGGGAAGGCCGAATCGTGCGCGCGCAATTGTAGGGCGTCTGTGGTCAGACGCCAGCCAAGAACCAATCCGTGAAATCCATGTAATCCGTGGTTTTCAGAATATTTCCAAACTTTCCGCGTAACCTCGCGCCCGATTTTACGCACTACCTGAGTGAACGGCCAGAAACGACTTCTCACGACGAGGAGTCAAAGAAGGCCAAAACAACAGAACTTAAACAGAAAGAAACAACAACTATGAAGACAAAGTTAACGAAGATTATAATGAGCTCCTTGGCGTTCGCCTGTGCGTCGGTGTGCTTGGCTACTACAATGGCGCTGAGCACGTCCGCTACCGCGCAATCGGCACCCGACGGGCAAGTCTGCAGCGCGGGCATGCTAAGGGGTTTGTATCTATGGACCCTGGACGGCTACCAAAACTTCGGTGGGAACCCCGTGCCAAAGGACCTTCTGGAAGGCATCCGATTCAACGGAGATGGTACGCTGAGCGTCCCCTTCGGAACGGTAAACATCGGTGGCACCATTGTTATCGACGTCAGCGGATCGGTAGGAACCTATACGGTCGCAGCGGACTGCACGGGCACGCTGTCAATCACCGACGGTCCGACCTTTAACATGTACGTGGGACCGGGTGCCCATCAGCTTTCGATCATAAACACTGGGGGAGGTCCCGGGGACGGCACCGGACTAGGTTTGGGAACGGCGACACGGCTGCCGTAGTAAAAGCTCCTCGGCTGTTACGACGACATCGAACGTCTGAAAGACTATGGGTTTGGCGTGTCTCATTCGCGCCAAACCCCATTATGCTTTAAGAGGTAGGCAAATCAGATCCATGACCAGGATCATTTGCATTCATTCCAGCTAGGCGCGTACGGCTCGCCCACGGACCGGCCTCTGCACCACATTATTTTTCGATTCCAGCGATGTGCTCGTCGTGCTGATGCATAACATGACTGTGCAACGATGGGCGAATGCGCAGGAAAAATTCGAAGGCGTAGCCGAGATCGTCTCCGTAATAGCCGTCGAGACTATCCGGGCGATCATTGATGGTAAATTGGGTGCCGAGTCCGATATCAATTCCGTTGCCATGCGACAAATCGCGGACGTAACCGATCGTGTAACCGCTCACCGGAAAGATGCGCGATTCATCCACGGGATCGAGCACCAGTTCATGGCCCGATTTCTCGACGCGTTCCCAGCGCGCGTAAACTGTGTCGCGCCCACGTTGATAATTTGATTCAAGCAGGAACGATTGCGTTTTCCCTTCGCCGGTGTCGTGGTTTTGGCCCCAGACAAAGCTGTTCGACCAATTGCTGTCCTCTCCAATCGGCAGGTTGTAAATCAGAGAAGCGGTAGTGCGATGCCGTTTCAGATCGGGCTCGAGCGCCTCTGGGCTCTTGATGTAACCGTGTGAAACCTGTAGCGCTAGATTTCGTGTTGGATTCCATGAAATACGGCCGCTGTATGAATCAAAACCTGGCCGATCGAAGTCGTAGCGATTCTCATCCGGCTCGCGCCCGGTGAAAATGCTGCCTTCAATTTTGATCCCGCCGAAGCGTGACCATTGCAGCCCTGCCGTAGCGACACCGAACGTGACGTGGGTCGAATCCTGCCAGTGATGGCCGATTGGCGCGTCGGGATCATCCATCGCTGATGGCCGATGCATAAAAGTCGGCGGACCAAGCGCCGGTTCACCGGGATATCCAAAGTAAACATAGGTGCTGAGATCGTGGTCGAACTTCTGGGATAGACTCACAGAGACCTCGTCAAACAGATCGTGCGGGTGTTGTCGGTCGTGCAACGGCTGGTCATGCCACGATTCGCCACTTTGAAAGAGAAGCGGATAACCACGCCCGCCTTCAGTCAGCGGATCGAGACTCATCATTAATCGTCCGCCAATCTGCGTGCTGTCCCCGAGCGGATGCGAATACATCGCCATGATCCAGTTCGGCGCATCAATCCGATCATCGCCGCGGCGCGTGCTGACGTTGGTGTAACGCGGAAAAATTGCGCCGTGCAACATCAGCATGTCATCACCGAACATGAACATTTTGCCATACATCGGAGACGAATCGGGCAGCCAGCTCGTGCCCGAGCTTTCCCGGCTCATTGGGTCGGCGATGTTTATCGAGGATTGCATCTGCATGGGCATCCCATGCTCATTATTGTCCATTTCATGGGACGGATGCGACGGATGTGGCAAAGGCGACGAATCATTGAGCGTTGGAGGTTGAGCGCCTGCCGCGCTGGAGCCGTGCGAAGGCGGGTTGGGCGCCTGCTCGCGATTTATCGGAGTTGAGCGTTTGCTTCCTTTCAGCGGCACGAGTTCCATCCCGCACTTCGGGCAACTGCCGGGATGATCTCTGATGACTTCGGGATGCATCGGGCAGGTGTATTTCTGCTTCTTCTCATTCTCCTGCTCACCGGCCGCGCCGTAGCGAAGCGAAGGCGGGTCCTCGTGCTCCCGATGTAGGCGATCGAGGTCAATTGCCCCTACCTGCGCAATTGCGCGCGTGCCCAATAAAATCGCGCAGCTCAAAATTAGAATTCGTGTTTTTATTTCGATCTTGGGAATTGGTCTGTAGAGCAGGCGCATCGCCTGCGAACATGGGAGAATGGGCAACCGAAGCGGTTGCGCAACAATTGAGACGCAAATTCGCGTCTAAATGCGCGCTGGTGGAGCGTGTGCGAGAAGACTGCGCTGCAAAATCAACTCAGCGAATGTCCGCGCCTCGGGCGGTCCGGTGTCGAGAAGCAACGGAGCCGGCGCAGTGTGCAAATGTGCAATGAGGCCGAATTTATCGATACGAAAATCGACACCGGACAATTTTCCGTCGTCGCGGGCCCAGCTCTTTGCAACCACAGGAATAACCGCGCGTAAAATCTTGCAGCATTGGATCCCGGATGGCGGCGGCTGAGGCTTTGCCGGCTGGGAATGAAACGGACATCCGCTTTCCGCCGAGTCTGACGTTCTTGCAAGCGCAGCGAAGGCGCAGTGATTCGAGACTGCGAGCCAGGCGCAGATCACAACTAAAACAATCGTCCAGCGCGCGGTGTTCATATTTGGAGTGCGCGGACACGTCCGCGCTTTGAAAGCGGTGACATGTCGCCACACCCCAAATAGGTCACGCACCACGACTGCTCAAATATTTTTTTCCGGTCGATCGATCAACGGCGCGACCGTGCTCGCAGCGATTCCTTCGGGGGGAACGGTTTTATCGATTCCGCCTGGGGATGTTTTGGTTTGGTCAAACTGCGGTTGTTCAACCCGCGTCGCCAACAGCATCGCTGTGAACAGTAACGCAGCGGCCAGATAATACGGCGCACCGGGCAGATAAAGCGAATGTTTCGGATTGATGAACCAGGCGAATATTCCCGAAAATAAGAACGGTCCAATCACGAACGCGATCGAGCGCAGGCTTTGAATTGCGCCTTGCAATTCGCCCTGTTCCCGTTCGCTCACACGGTGAGTCATCATTCCCTGGGCTGCTGGGAAGGAAATGTTCCACATCGAAATCACCGGAATTGAAGCGATATAAAGCCCGCCGGTTTTGGCCAGACCAGCAATGACCATTCCGACCGCACCGAAAAATTGTCCGATATAAAGTGTGCGCCGTTCCCCTAACCACGCGACGATCCGTCCAGTGAGTCCGCCGGAAATCGCGGCCGTGAACACGCCAACCAGCGCAAGCGAAATGCCGATTGTAGTTTGATTCCAGGCGAAGCGATAAATCGCATAAAGCGCCCAAATGACGAAAACTTCGTGCGACACGTAGGCCAGAAATTGGAGCGTGGCGAGCTTCCACAATTCGGAATGCGATCGGAGTAGGGCGAGGGAGCCGATCGGGTTGGCTCGGCGCAACGTGAATTCTTTGCGGTGTTCGTGTCGCAGCGATTCCGGAACGAAAATGTAGCCGTAGAGCCAGTTCGCCAAGCTAAACCCGGCCGCTACCCAGAACGGCAAACGCGGACTGATATCTGCCAGCGGTCCGCCAATTCCGGGACCCAGAATGAAACCGATACCAAACGCTACGCCGATCATGCCGAAAGCGCCGGCGCGTTTTTCTTTCGGAACAACGTCGGCGATATACGCCATGGCAGTTGGAACGCTGGAGGCAGTAATTCCGGAAATGACGCGGCCAACAAACAGCCAACCGATTGTCGGCGAGAGCGCCATCACAATATAATCCAGACCAAGCCCCAAATTCGACAACAAGATCACCGGTCGTCGTCCAAACCGGTCTGATAACACGCCAAGCACCGGCGAAAAGAAAAATTGCATCAGTGCGAAAACAGTGCCGAAAACGCCAAGCCAAGTGGCCGCGCTAGTCGCATTGCCGCCGAGAAAGTTTAGAATCAGCTTCGGTAGAACTGGTGCGATTAATCCAAGCGCCAGCATGTCGAGCATGACCGTAATGAAAATAAATGTGATGGCCGCAGGGCGTGATTTCATCACAAGATCGAGATTTTCTGTAGCAACCGTCCTGCGGCCGGTTCGATCGAACGTCTCACAGCGACGTGGCTACAACTATTTGCCAGCTTGTCAATTCAAGCCATGAATTGGTCGATGCTTCCTCTCTCCTATCGTTCGTCGAAAACGGAAGTGCGCGAGAGTAAAATCCATGGCCGGGGTTTGTTCGCCAAAGCTGACATCGCAAAAGATGAGGTCGTGGCGGTGAAGGGCGGCCACATTGTTGATCGCGAAACACTGCGCCGCGAAATCACATCGATTCTCGGGCCGGTGGAAATTCAAATCGGCGACGATTTGTTCATCACACCAGTGACAGACGAAGAGCGCGAGCTGTCGATGTTATATTCGAACCACTCGTGCGATCCGAATCTCGGTATCCGCGGCGAGATCACATTTGTCGCCATGCGCGACATCCGCGCCGGTGAAGAACTCACACACGATTGGGCGATAACCGATGACGACGATTATTCGATAGAATGCAAATGCGGCGCGCCGAACTGCCGGAAGATTTTGACTGGCAAGGATTGGCAGCGGCCTGAATTGCAGGAGCGCTACGCAGGATATTTCTCGGCTTATCTCGCGCGGAAAATCGTGCTGCTCGCGCCGTTTGTTCATCGAATGTTACATCGCTTTGACGCGGAGGAGCGCGAATAATGGATTTTCTGAAGTGATTCGCGAGCAGTTCTGATTTCTTTGGTATGAAAAAGTTCTTATTACATTGGTTTATTGCAGGGGCCGCTCTGGCCGGATGGCAGGTTGCGCCGAGGTAAAGAAACCGGCGGCGCAGCTCAGGGCGGCGGTGGTCGGTTCGCGTTTCGATCAAGTCGGGTCGGTTACGCTGTATGCCGGCGAGCCGTGCACATCGAAAATCATGTTCGATTTTCGGTGCAGGATCGACGGTGTGGCTGGCGGCGCGGAGGCGTGAAACGGAAATCCTCACCGATGCGGCGAAGAAAAACCGAGGCGTCCATATTTCGGGAAAATGGCGACGTGGCGGAGAATCAAAGTGTAACTACGTTGAAGTCACGGGCGCGGAATTAACGAGATGAAATCAAACGATATTGAGGAAGCCGGAGGAAGGTTCGGCCCGTTGCAATTCGCGTACTGGCCGTCGGGGCGCAATCGATTCGCACAATTGCTATCGGTGCTATTGCCGTCGGCGCACTGGCGGCCGGGTTCATAGGGATGGCCGGCTGGTGATCGGCCGCGCAAAAATCAAGCGCCTCGAAATTGGCGAACTGAGAGTCACCCGCTTGCACGTGACTGATTCAATGGTCACGCCGCCGCAACCGCGGGGATAGTGACACAGACAATCGTGTCCGCGTCCCATACGCAGGTAGGGTTAGCCGCGTCGAGTGAGTCGGCGCGCACGGAGTGACGCGCCCTACCAACCGTGCGCGATTTCGCAGGCACGCGCAGTTCGGTAGGGCGGGCAGTCCTCTGCACGCCGAAGACGTGTGACCGCGCGCGAGCCTTAATGCCTCTATCGGAACACCGAGGATGGCGCTTAGCATGCTTTACGCGCGTGTATCTTGCTGCTCTCCAGTTTGTCGGCTGCGTCATTCGCGGCGGCTTTTTTGTTTGTATTTTCTTAAGCCATTAGTCATCTCCAGTTGATTTCGCTTCCAATATCCGCGCGCTCTTGTTCTTCAGGTAACCCATCGCGTCGGAAAATTCCTTCTCTAAAAGAAGCGAACCCGCGCACCGGTTGGTCTCATCCAACTTGGCTTGAAGAAAACGCCCGGCCGCACTTCGCGTGGCGATCGTCACGGCAGGAATGCCGTGACGATACCACGCAAAACTGTTTGGCCGCTTAAGGCACAGCTACGATCCAGCCACCCGGAGGCGTGGGCCCAAAAGCACTGCCGGCAAAGAAATTATTGCTCAGATACCAGATCGCCGTCTGACGCGTCGTTGGATTAAACAATAGGAAGTCGGGCGCTCCGTTGAGATCGAAATCGGCCACTCCACTCAATACGTATCCGCTGGCTATGGTCGGCCCGAAGGCGCTGCTAATGAACGCCGTCCCGTCCAAATACCAAATGGCAGACCGCCGCGTCGTGGCATTGAACAGAGCATAATCGGCTCTGCCATCGCGGTTGAAGTCGCCCACCCCCACCACGGTCCAGCCCGAAGGCAGAGTGGGACCAAACATGGAGCCAATAAAAGAATTGTTGTTCAGGAACCACACCGCTGTTTGCCGAGTAGTCGAATTGTAAAGCACGAAATCAGCTTGACCGTCGTTGTTAAAATCCCCGACAGCCACCAAAGCCCAGCCGCTCGGCGGGGTCGGTCCAAACGCGCTACCGGTAAAGGTCGTACCAGAAAGATACCAGATCGCTGTTTGCCGCGTTGTGGCGTTGAACAGGGCGTAATCAATGTTGCCGTCCCGGTCAAAATCGTCCGCATCGATGACGTTCCAGCCCGCCGGTGGAGTCGGACCAAAGCTCGAACCAATAAAAGCATTATTGTTCAGAAACCACACCGCTGTCTGGCGGGTAGTGGAGTTGTACAGCACCAGGTCCGGGTGGGTGTCCAGGTTAAAGTCAGGCTGCGGCTTCACCACGTGAAGTTCTCGTTCTACCGATACATCATCCAAGAGCCAAAAGCTCGGCGGGTTAAAAAAGCCAAATTGGAGCTCGGTCGATGTCGTACTGGCCTCTAATCCAGGGAAAAAAAAACGGGTATAAGGCATTGTTGGCCCATTATCGATGGAGTCGATGACATTTCCGTCCCAGGAAACTTCGAAATGATTGTCTGCGGATGGCTCCTGGTTTGCCAGCCAAAAGATCAGGTCGTAGAGATTGCCGGCCGTCGTCGTCAGAGTCTGCGTGATAAAACCACTCGAACTAACCGGACCAAAAAACGCGCCAAATATTCCAGAATGGGCCGAGCCCGTATTCACGCCCGTAAAAGTGGGATCACCGCTTTGGGTCCAGCCGGTAAAATCTCCCGTCTCGAACCCGCCATTAGTGACGAGCCCTCCCGAGTCACCGTTAGGTGGAGCAAGCCAGAGATTGACATTACCACGATCGGCGGGGCGATCTGGCGTTGGATTTTTGGCTTGAACCACTGCCGGCCTAATCAAGGCAAGGCTAATGGCCAGAATGAGGCAAAACGCACCTCGAAACTCAGAGATTGTGTCCACTCTCCCAGATTGCAGAGAGCCCTAGCTGATGACGAGCCTAAAAGTTAAAAAACTTAATTTTCTTAGCTTTCGGCCTTCCAGCGTGATTGCGCTGCCTTCTTCGCAATCATTTTCCGTTTACGCGCCGAGAGCGCGACGGCTCTTGCTTTCCGCGTTTCAGACTCCGCTCAGGAAGGCGCCCCAAATTAGTATCGGTAATGTTCTGATTTGAACGGGCCGTCGACCGATACGCCAAGATAATCGGCCTGCTTTTGTGAGAGCTTCGTCAGTTTCACGCCGATCTTTTCCAAATGGAGACGTGCCACTTCTTCGTCGAGTTTCTTCGACAAGACGTAAACGCCGACCTTGTACGTTTCTCGATTCTTCCACAAATCGAGCTGGGCGAGCACTTGATTGGAGAATGAGCTCGACATGACGAAACTGGGATGACCGGTGGCGCATCCGAGGTTCACTAGCCGGCCTTCGGCCAGGAGGAAAATTTCGTGGCCGTCCGCGAATGTATATTTATCCACCTGCGGTTTGATGTTCGTCTTCTTTACGCCTTCGGCTGTGTTGAGCGCATCGACTTGGATCTCGTTGTCGAAGTGGCCGATGTTCGCGACGATCGCCTGGTCTTTCATCTGTTCCATGTGATGAAGAGTGAGGACATCGATGTTGCCGCTGGCGGTAACGTAAATGTCGCCCCGGCCCAGGGTATTTTCGATGGTCGTGACTTCGTAGCCTTCCATCGCGGCTTGTAATGCGTTGATCGGGTCGATCTCGGTAATGACGACACGCGCCCCCTGGCCGCGCAACGATTGCGCGCAGCCCTTGCCGACATCGCCGTAACCGCACACGACCGCGATTTTTCCCGCGAGCATGACGTCAAGCGCGCGATTCAGGCCATCGACCAGGGAATGCCGGCAGCCATAGAGATTGTCGAACTTCGATTTGGTCACGGAATCGTTCACATTGATCGCAGGAACAAGCAGTCGTCCTTCCTGATGCATTTTATAGAGCCGATGAACGCCGGTTGTCGTCTCTTCAGAGACCCCACGCCAATCTTTGACGATCTCGTGCCAGCGATAGGGATTCTCACTCTGGATCTCGATAAGCAAATCTTTGATGACCTGCTCTTCCTTGTTTACCGACTTCGTTTTTGCCCAATCGCTGCCTTCCTCGAGTTCGTAGCCTTTGTGAATGAGCAGTGTGGCGTCGCCACCATCATCAACCACCAGTTGCGGACCTTTCCCGTCCGGGTGCGAGATTGCCTGATATGTGGACCACCAATAGTCTTCGAGGCTCTCGCCTTTCCACGCGAAAACCGACACGCCCGACTTGGCGACGGCCGCGGCGGCGTGATCTTGCGTTGAAAAGATGTTGCAGCTTGCCCAGCGCACGCTCGCGCCAAGATCAACAAGCGTTTCAATCAAGACCGCGGTTTGGATCGTCATGTGCAACGAACCGGTGATGCGGACACCCGCGAGAGGTTTCTGCGGCGCGTACTTTTCCCGGATTGCCATCAAGCCGGGCATTTCCTTTTCCGCAATGGAAATTTCTTTTTTTCCAAAGTCAGCCAGATTGATGTCGCGGATTTTGTAGTCCTGTTTTGTTTTTGGTCCGGTTGTTATCGTGCTCATAGGAGAGGGTTCAGGGTTCAGGGTTCAGGGCGCGAAACGCGCGATCGTTATGGCTTCTTTGCAACTCGTTTGGCCACGGCGCGAGAAAGGCCGTGAAGCATCGCGGAAATCTCTTTCGACTCCTTTACGAGCCTTTCTGAATCAGCCTTCTTAATGAAGTCGAGCTTGCGTGAAATATAGAGCTGAGTGCGAAGTTCGCCGCATGAGCCCTTAGAAATATTCAAGAATCGGACGAACTCTTTGTTGCTGTTGCGTTCGTAGCCCTCAGCCACGTTGCAGGGAACCGACAGCACCGCACGCTGCACTTGATCCTGCATTGTGAAATTGCGGCAACTCGCAAATGTCTTAAAGACATCCACTGCCAACCTGTACGCGCGCTGCCAGACTTCGAGATCTTCGAATGATTGAAACGCCATAATATGTTTTTCTGAAACCTGAACTCTGAACCCTGAAACCTATCCGGCCTCTCTCTTCAATTCTTCCGCCTTGTCGGTTCGCTCCCACGTGAGGGCATCCAGGTTATCAACGCGACCAAAGTGCCCGTAGTTGGTTGTGTTGCGATAAATCGGCCGCAACAAGTTGAGCTGCTTGATGATTTCGGCGGGCTTGAAATTGAAAACTTCCCAGATTGCGCGCTCCAATTTTTCCTCATCCACTTTGCCGGTGCAGAAAGTATCAACGCTAACACTCACTGGCTCAGGGTGACCGATGGCATAAGCGAACTGGACTTCGCATCGATCCGCCAAGCCGGATGCGACGACATTCTTGGCGATCCAGCGGCCCATATAAGCTGCGCTGCGATCTACTTTCGTCGGGTCTTTTCCGGAAAACGCTCCACCGCCGTGCCGTCCCATTCCGCCGTAGCTATCACAGATAATCTTGCGCCCGGTGATGCCAGCATCGCCTTCCGGGCCGCCGATGACGAACCGGCCAGTCGGGTTAATCAGATAGGTTGTTTTGTCGTCGATCCATTCAGGTGGCATCACTTTTTTGATCAGGAGCTCGATCAAGGTTTCGCGGATTTCCTTTTGTTTCACGTCAGCGGCATGTTGCGAGGAAACAACGACAGTTGTGGCTCTCACTGGTTTGTAGCCATCGTATTCGATCGACACCTGCGTTTTAGCATCGGGACGCAGCCACGGAATTTCGCCTGATTTTCGCAAACGAGTCAGCTCGCGGCCCAGTTTGTGCGCGAACGAAATCGGTGCCGGCATGAGCTCTGGCGTTTCATTGCAAGCAAAACCGAACATCAGGCCCTGATCGCCTGCACCCTGTTCCGCTGTGGCTTTCCCATCCGCAGCGGCATTATCGACTCCCTGTTTGATGTCGCGCGATTGTTCGCTCATTTCACAAATCACCCGGCAGGTGTCAGCGTGAAAAATGCAATCTCCGTTGACATATCCGATGTCCCTGATCGCAGTGCGCACGCGCTCCTCGAAATCAAACTTTGCATTGCTGGTAATTTCGCCGGCCAGGACGACGAGGTTGCCTTTTGCCAGCGTCTCGCATGCAACGCGGCTCAAAGAATCTTGCTCAAGACACGCGTCAAGAATGTAATCGCTGATCGTATCGCAAACTTTATCTGGATGACCTTCAGTGACGGATTCAGAGGAAAAAATGTAACGACGAGACATGCTTGGGTTCGGTTAAAAGTTAAAATGGTTACATTGTTAAATAGGTAAACCGCGTAATACGAAGCGCCGCTTCCGCGTCATCATTGTAACAATTTAACCTTTTTAACAAATCACGATGTCGATAGACATATTGACCAATCATGATGCGTCGATATATCGTTTGGCAATCATGGCGTCAACCATTAATTTGCTCCGATTGCTGGCGGATCCCACTCGTCTCCGCTTGTTGCTGCTCCTCGAGCAGGAAGAACTTTCCGTTGCCGAGTTACAGCAAATTCTGGGCATGGGGCAGTCCCGCATCTCGAGTCATCTCGCGCAATTGAAACGCGCCGGCGTCGTAGCGGACCGGCGGGTCGGGAAAAATGTTTACTACGGGGCGAACCACAATGGACAAAGCGCGCAACGAGAACGTGCCGCGGAAATAACCCGCCTGCTGGCGCGCGAACTGCCCGAGACCTCGCGTGATCGCACGAGTCTGAAGCTCGTCTTGCACAAACGTCAGGACAAAGCGCGGAAATATTTCGATGAGCTCGCCGGCAAGTTTGGCCGAAGTTATGTGCCCGGCCGCTCCTGGAAAGCGCTTACGCACACGCTCATCGCTCTGCTGCCGCCGTTGACAGTGGCCGACCTTGGCGCTGGTGAAGGAACCCTTTCACAGATGCTGGCCAAAAACGCGCGCAAAGTCATTGCCATTGATAACTCGCCGAAGATGGTCGAGTTCGGATCGCAGCTGGCCAAGAAGCATGGATTCAAAAATCTCGAATACCGCCTGGGTGATATTGAAGATCCGCCAATCTCGAAAAACAGTGTCGATCTCGCGATCTTGAGCCAGGCTTTACATCACGCCATTCATCCCCAGCGAGCCGTCGCGGCGGCGCGCCGGATCTTGAAACGCGGAGGCCGGTTGGTGATTCTGGATCTTTTGAGCCACCGCTTCGAACGAGCGCGCGAACTCTACGCAGACCACTGGCTCGGCTTTAGCGAAGTGCAATTGCACCAATTCCTGGAAAAAAGCGATTTCCGCCAAATCGAGGTAAGCGTCGTCTCGCGCGAGAAACAGAGTCCACATTTTCAAACGGTGTTTGCGACAGGCGTAAAGTGAACAGCGAGCTTCATTTCGTGTCTAATTTTTGCGCCCGTGAGCTATAATCCTGCTGAATCCAAATCTGTTGCCATGAACGGCTTCTTCGAAGAGGTGAAACGGCGCAAGGTGTACCGCGTGGCGGTAGCGTACATCATCGGCGCTGGCGGGGTGATTCAGCTGGCCTCGGCCGCGTTTCCGGCCTGGGAATTGCCAAACTGGGCGTTGCGTCTGGTGATCGTGCTGTTACTCATCGGTTTTCCCATCGCGCTGATTCTCGCGTGGGCTTTCGATGTGACCCCGGAAGGCATCAGATCGACGCCGAGTGCCGCTGCGCCAAAAACCCGCCGCCGTCGAAACATTATCATGCTTGTCGCAACCGGCGTGATGGTCTCTGCGGTCGCGGGATTTTTCCTCCTCCCCCGCATTTCTTCCGCTCGAAAGATCGATAAGTCGATCGCCGTATTGCCGTTTGAAAACTTCAGCGACGACAAAGAAAACGCTTATTTCGCTGACGGCATTCAGGATGACGTGCTCACGAATTTATCGAAAATCGGCGACCTGAAGGTGATCTCCCGCACATCGGTTATGTCCTACCGGGGCAAGACATCGAACGTTCGCGAAATCGGAAAGGCATTGGGCGTCGCCACAATTCTCGAAGGCAGTGTTCGGCGTATCGGCAATCGGGTCCGCGTGAACGTGCAGCTGATCAACGCCGAGAACGACGAGCACATATGGGCGGAAGATTACGATCGTGATTTGACCGACGTCTTCGCCATCCAAACCGATCTGGCCCAAAAAATCGCGAATGAACTTCGGGCAAAATTGTCCCCGAGCGAAAAACAGCAGATCGAACGCAAGCCCACGGAAAATGGCGAGGCTTATCTGGCTTTTGTGCAAGCGCATAATCTGCAGAACGCCTTTGAGGATTTCGAAAAACTCAAGCAGAGCGAGCAAATGTACGAGCGGGCCATCAACCTCGATCCAAAATTTGCGCTGGCCTTCGCGCGCTATTCGCAGTTGGAAAGCTGGATCGTCCACACCTTTGATCCCACTCGGGAACGCCGCGAAAAAGCCCGCGCTTTCGCGGAGCAAGCGTTGCAATTGCAGCCCGATCTGCCGGAGGCGCACCTTGCGATGGGGTTTTCGCTTTATTACGGCGACAACGACTTCGAGGCGGCGCTGAAAGAATTCGAAATCGCGCAGCACGGTTTGCCTAACGAGTCCGAAGGCTATCTCGCTCTCGGCGCGATCCAGCGCCGCCTGGGAAAATGGTCGAAATCCACCGCCAGTCTTGAGAAGGCGGCCAGTCTAAATCCGAAAGACAGCTGGCCGCTCCAGAATCTCGTTTTCAATTACCAGATGCTGCGAGATTTCGATGCAGCTGACAAAACGATCGACCGCGGCCTCCAAATTAACCCAACAGGGGTGGGACTTTGGGAGATCAAGTCCCAGCTAGCTATCGCCGAAAAAGGCGATCCAAGCGTTGCGGAGAAAGCATTTCAGACGGTGAAATCGATGCCGATGAACAACGAGGAAAAGCTTAGGATCGTCGGCGGGCGGGCGGACGTTTTTCTTTTGGAACGGAAATACAAAGAAGGATTGCGCGAAGCGGAAAGCCTGCCAGACGATCTCTTCGCATCGATTCCCGCAAAATTGTGTTTTAAATATTATCTCATCGGGTTTGCGCGAAAAGCGCTTCAGGACGAAGCCGGGGCGCGGGTCGCCTTCCTGAAAGCGAAAGATCTCGTTGAAGCGCAACTGAAGCAAAGCCCGGATTCGGCGGACATGCATATTCAGCTCGCAAAAATTCTCGCCTATCTCGGAGAAAAAGATGCCGCGCTGGCGGAAGCACGGCACGCCACCGAATTGCTTCCGGAGAGCAAAGACGCTTTTGGCGGGCCGGAAATCACGGCCGGCGTAGCCGAGGTTCACGCTATTCTTGGCGACAACGGTCGCGCGATTGAAATTTTGGATGGATTGTTGAGCCGACCAAGCTCTGTCACAGTGGAGGGTCTGAAAGTAAATCCGATTTGGGATCCGCTGCGAAACGATCCGCAATTTCAGGCTTTGCTGAACAAACACGGTGGCAGGAGTTAAGGCCGCGCTTCTTTTCCTTGCCGTTGCGGTCACGGCGCACGCTGACTGGACAGTTCGTTCCGCGCATTCGGAGCCGGGAGGTGCCGGCGTTGTGCATCGGCATCTTGTTTTGGAAGATTCTGAAACGAATGAGAATGCGACAATTGATCTCGCATTGTTTTCGACAAAGTCGTGCACTCTGCGAGTGATCGATCAGCCGGCGCCGCCACGGGGCGATCTTGCGCAGGCAATGCGGCAGGAAAGATGTTTAGCCGGTGTAAACGGCGGCTACTTCGATCCCGACTACGCGCCGATTGGATTGCTAATCAGCGATGGAAAAATAATCGCGCCCCTCCAACGCGCGAAACTGATTACCGGCGTGCTCGCAGCGTCGCCGCGCGAAGTGCAGATCCTGCGCACCCGCGAATTCTCGCGTCGACAAAAACTTGATGCGGCGATTCAATGCGGACCGTTCCTTGTCGATCTAGGCCGAAGTGTTCCTAGCCTGGAGAAGACGCGCACGGCGCGAAGGACCTTTGTTGCGGTAGGAAGGGTCGATCGTGCTGCGCTCGGCTTTTGTTCGGATGTGTCGCTTTTGGAGCTGGCCAAAATTCTTGCCACAACACGATTGGGAGACGATTTCAAAATTCAGCGGGCATTAAATCTCGATGGTGGCTCCTCGAGCGCATTTTGGGTCGCGCGCGAGAGCAGCGCATTTTCGATTCCCGAACAAAAAACGGTCCGGGATTTCGTGGGCGTCGTGCCGAAGTAAAAACTGTAGCGGCGCTCTGTGAGCGTCGCATTTTTCTAACCGAGCTCATAGACCGCCGCTGCAAAATCTGTTTAATCTGCGGTTCGATGCGCACATTTGGCGGATTTAGATCAGGCGAAGAATTCTTCTACGGCGAAGTGCGCGGTGAGGACGTGCACGTGCTGGCAAAGCCGTATTGGATCGAGATTACACCGACGGGCGATACGCGAAAACTGGCGGACTTAGATGTCGATCTTCCGGTCGCGCCGTCCAAATTGATCGCCGTTGGCCTGAATTACTCCGACCATATTGCAGAGATGAAGCGAACTCCGCTGGGCACTCCGTTGATCTGGTTCAAGGCGCCGAACTCGCTCCTGCCGCAGGGCGGCACAATCGAAATCGCATTTCCCGAACATCGAACCGATTTCGAGGTTGAGCTCGCGATCGTCATCGGCACTCCGGCAAAAAACGCAAGTGTAAAGGATGCCCCAAATCATATTTTCGGTTACACGATCGGCCTGGATATCAGCGATCGCGACCTGCAAAAAAGCGAAAAGCAATTTGGCCGCTGCAAATCGTTCGACACTTACACACCGATTGGGCCGTTCGTGTACTCTGATGTCGATGTTAGTGATCTTTCGATCGAGCTCCGTCAAAACGGCGAGGCCCGGCAGCGGGCGCGGACGAGTCAGATGATCTATTCGGTCGCGCAAATCGTTGCGTTCGCGAGTCGGTCGATTTCTCTGATGGCTGGCGACGTCATTCTGACTGGAACACCTTCCGGCGTTGGGGCGATTCGATCGGGCGACCGATTGGAAGCACAGATCGACGATTGGTCCCTACTGCAAAACAGGGTCGCCAACGCAAGGGAAGACTTCTCTTGATCGGAAAAATAGATTGACGCTCAACCATTCGACAGACTTGCCTTACATCCTGCGAGAGCGGATGATGCGAATCAAAAGATGTGACCTTCGAAAAGCGAAGTGTCGATTAAAAAACGTGAAAAGTTTTGCTCGACTTGCAAGTAAGCCGTTTGTCATAACGGGAAAGTCGTACCGCAATCGAACCAATCACCAATTCCTGCTTCAACTATGAAAACACTACTTATTGCATGCCTGTGTTCACTCGCGCTTACGCTAACTTCGCTTGCGCAATCTCCCGCGCCGCCACAAACCGCTCCGCCTGGACTTTCACCCGCCGCGAGTCCGGGCGCTCCAGTAGCCGCGAGCCCGGGCGCTCCAGCAGCGGTGAATCCTGCCGCACCGGCTCAGCTGGGAGGCTCGCCTCCAGCGGGACCTGCGGTGCCACCGCCGGGTGTGGCAACGTCACCAGCCGCGACGGTGACGGCAACGCTAAGCCCGGCCGCCAGTGAAGCTCCGTCGACGGCGGGCGGAGGCGCCTCGAACTTTTTGATCGACAATTTTAAGAAGGGCGGCCCGATCATGTGGCCGATTCTGATTGTATCGATCATCGGCCTCACTGTGGTAATCGAGCGAGTCTTTTGGTGGACTGGACGTTGGTTCCGCCGGGATCCCAAGCGAATCGAGAAAGTGTTCACCGCGATTGAAAACGGCGACATCGCCGAGGCCTCAAGGCTTTCTCGCGGCTCGCGCGACCCGGTTTTACGCATGATGTGGAATGGTCTCAATCACCAGCACGCGTCGCTGCAAGGCGCATTGCAGGTGGCAGCCGGGATCGAGATCAAACGCGCCGGCCGGTTCCTCGTCGTTATGGACACACTCGTAACACTGGCGCCGTTGCTCGGTTTGTTGGGCACCATCACGGGTCTAATTCGATCGTTCAGCTTTCTTGGCAACGAAGAGCTGGCGGTGCAAGCCGTCACCGGCGGTATCGCGGAGGCGCTCATTGCCACGGCCTGCGGTCTTGGCATCGCCATATTCGCTCTGATTCCGTTTAACTTTTTCACTTCCCGCGTGTCTAACTTGGAGTTCGAACTACAGACGGCGGCCACAAACCTGGAAGTGATGTTGGGAGCGCAAACCGCGGCTCGCGAGATGGAGATCGCCGGCCCAGCTCAAACCACCGGGAAAGGCTCGTCGATTTAAAGGTATCCAATGCACTTAAGCTCGCCCATTCCTCACAAGAAAGCGCGGATCGAGATCATCCCGTTGATCGACGTCATGTTCTTTCTGCTCGCCAGCTTTATGATGGTGAGCCTGAGCCAGGTGCACATGAAAGGCATCAAGGTAAACCTGCCCACCGGCGCTTCGGGCGAGACCCAGTCAAAGCGCGAATACATCAGCGTCTCCGTCGACATGAACGGTAACTTTTTCTTCGACAAAGATGAGGTCAGCCGGGAAGAGATGCAGGATCGGCTGATAAAGGTGCATCAGTCAGCGCCCGACGCGAAGGTGTTCGTTCGGGGCGATCGCGACACCGTTCACGGAAACATTGTCCAGTTGCTCGACATGCTCCGTTCAGCTGGCTTCTATAAAATCTCGTTTGAAATCAAGAGCGAGGCACTCAAGGGCGTTCCAGGGGCTGGGAGGTGATTATTGCCTATGGCGCAGACTCCAAAACCTTTGCTCTACCGGCCACCGCCACGCTGGCAGTGGTGGGCGGCTTTCGGTGGCGCTGTGGCGATTCACCTCACAGCGGTTGCGCTGGCTCAGAAACGCGAGCCACCGCCTGCTGATCTTTCCGATATTCCGACGGCCGTGGTCGTAGCAACTTTGGAGGCTCCTGAAGAACAGCCCACCCCTCCGCCAGAAGATATTCCGGTCCCGGAACCTCCGCCACCGCCAGAGATCAAGCCCGAATATGTCGAAGAAACAACACCTCCGCCGAAGCAGCCGAAACAACAGAAAATTGCGGCGATCAAAGCGCCAACAGTTGCCGGTCACCCTGGCACAGTGTCGATCTCTTCAGCGAAAGCTCTCGCCACTTACGCGCCGCGTCCCCAGTACCCATATGAGGCGCGTTCGCGCCACGTCACGGGGAGTGGAGTTTGCGTTGTGCAGGTTGACCCGGCAAGCGGCAACGTAACCAGCGCTTCCATGGCACAAAGCATTGGAAATCCGATATTGGATAACGCCGCCACCAGCGCCTTCCAGCGGTGGCGATTTAAAGCTGGGACAGTTTCCAAGGTTAAAATTCCAATCACCTTCACCATGACCGGGGCATCCTACTGAATCTTGCCTAACAAATATAAAATATGAGACTCTCTTCGCCGATCCCGCATAAAAGAGCGCGCATCGAGATCATTCCGTTGATCGACGTCATGTTCTTTCTCCTTGCCAGCTTTATGATGGTGAGCCTGAGCCAGACCCATATGAAGGGTATTCGCGTTAATTTGCCCGCTGCGATAGCGCCTCAACCAAACCAGCCGAAGGATTATGTCTCGATCAAGGTACGCGAAGGCAACGTCGTTACCTTTGACAACGAGATCGTGCCCGACGACCAGGTGCTGCCGCGCCTTTATCAACTGCACACAGCAAATCCGGACATTAAAGTCTCAATCAGCGCTGACTTGTTAGCAATGCACGGCGACGTGATTGCGGTCTTGGACAAGGTGCGCTCGGTCGGAATCACGAAAGTTGGCTACCAGATCCGAGCGGCGGGCGCTCAGAAGCCCGGCGCCCCACCACCACCCAAGCCCTGAAGCGATTCGCGGCCTCGCCACCAGGCTTGCGGCTGTTATTGAGGAAATTAAGGTTGATCGGTGCATGGCACGCTTGATTGGCTCGTGTTTAATCACTTAATGAGAGGTTCCTAGCTTTTCAGAGAAGGATGACAGCCGCACACGCAACTTTTTCAGAGCGTGAGCGCGATGGCTCAGCCGGTCTTTTTCGGCAGGAGAAAGCTGGCCGAAAGTTCTGTCGATTCCCGCTGGCATGAATACAGGATCGTAACCGAAACCGTTCGCGCCGCGCGGAGGATCGACAATCACTCCTTCGACGACTCCTTCAAACGTGCAGAGTAATTTGCCCTCGCGCGCCAGCGCGATCACGCAACGAAACCGCGCCGATCTTTTCGCCCTTTCGATTCGCGTCAGCTCTGCCAGTAACTTATCGATGTTTTGTTTGTTAGTCGCGTTCTGACCAGCATAGCGGGCGGAATGGATTCCCGGTGCGCCACCGAGCGCCTCAACTTCCAGACCGGAATCGTCCGCCACAACGAGGCCCGGCAATTGCCTGGATGCGGCGGTCGCTTTCAGCACCGCATTTTCTTCAAATGCTTCTCCGTTTTCAACCGTTTCGGGAATCTCGGGATAACCGGACAAGTCGCGTATGGCGAAGTCCGCTCCGAGAATCCGTTGAATCTCGCGTGTCTTATGGGCATTGCGCGTGGCGACAATCAAATGCTGCATGTTTGACAGGATTCGGAGGATTAATCCACTAATCAACCCGAATGGACACCAATAACGGAACGTTATTGGCCTAAAGAAGAGTTACTTTGTGAATTCATGTTCATTCGTGTCCATTCGTGGTTTAACGTCGGGAGTTTGTCATGAGTGAGCGTCGCAAATCGTATCCATTCGACCAGATCGAGACAAAATGGCAGGCAATCTGGGAGCAGCGGCAGCTTTTTCACCCGCCAAATCCCGGCGAAAAGCATTTCGACCCGGCCAAGCCTAAGTTTTACATCCTCGACATGTTCCCCTACCCGAGCGGGGCTGGACTGCACGTCGGCCACCCTGAAGGTTACACGGCCACCGATATCGTTGCGCGGTACAAACGCATGCGCGGTTTCAACGTCTTGCATCCGATGGGCTGGGACGCATTCGGGTTGCCTGCGGAGCAATACGCGATCAAGACCGGAGAGCACCCTGCGACCACAACACGCGCCAATGTCGCAAAATTCAAAACGCAGCTGAAGCGCATCGGTTTTTCCTACGACTGGCAGCGAGAGATTAACACGACCGATCCGCGCTATTACAAATGGACGCAGTGGATTTTTCTGCAGATTTACAATTCCTGGTTCAATCCGGACACAAATAAGGCCGAGCCGATTTCAACCTATCGCGGCGCTGATCCTGACAGCGTTCGGCTCGCTTATGTCGCGGATTTTCCAGTGAACTGGTGTCCGGAGCTCGGCACCGTCCTGGCCAACGAAGAAGTTGTCGACGGGAAAAGCGAGGTCGGCGGCTTTCCCGTCGTTCGAAGACCGATGCGGCAATGGATGCTGCGCATCACCGCCTATGCCGAGCGGCTGTTGAATGAGCTGGACGGACTCGATTGGCCCGAAGGAATCAAATTGCTTCAGCGCAATTGGATCGGTCGGAGCGAAGGCGCAGAAATCGATTTCCCTGTAGCTGGGGGCGACGACCGGGGATTGACGGTTAGCGCCCGCGACTACAAGATTCGCGTCTTCACCACCCGCCCCGACACGCTTTACGGCGCGACTTACATGGTGCTCGCGCCCGAGCACTCATTGGTCGATCTCATTGTAAGCGAAGAGCAATGGCCGGCTGTGCGCGAATATCGTGAGCGGGCTGCGCGCAAGAGCGACCTGGAGCGAACGGAACTGGCAAAGGAAAAAACGGGGGGGTTCACGGGTGCATATGCAATTAATCCGGTAAACAACGAGCGAATTCCAATCTGGGTTGCCGATTACGTTCTGCCTGGCTATGGAACCGGCGCGATCATGGGTGTGCCAGCCCATGACGAACGCGATCTCGCTTTTGCGCGTAAATTCAATTTGCAGATTCGCGAGGTGGTGCAGCCGTTGGGCGACGAAGATCCGATCGGATTCGTTGGCGAAGGAATCGCGATCAATTCGCCAGTGATCGAGGGTCTGCCATCACGGGAAGCAATTGGCAAGATAACCGAATGGATTGGACAACACGGTCTCGGCAAAGGCGCTATCAATTACAAGCTGCGCGACTGGCTGTTTTCACGTCAGAGATATTGGGGCGAACCGTTCCCCATTATTTGGGAGAACGGCAAGCATCGGGCGCTTGACGTCGAGGAGCTTCCGGTGGTGTCGCCCCCGCTCAAAGAATACAAGCCTACTGGCACGGGCGAGCCGCCACTAGCGAGAGCCAGGGAGTGGGTGCGTTATTCAGACAAGGCGTTGCGCGAAACGAACACCATGCCGCAATGGGCGGGCTCATGCTGGTATTATTTGAGATTTTGCGATCCGCAGAACGATCAGCGGTTCGTTGGCGAAGAGGCGGAGTGCTACTGGATGGGAGGTGATAAGCCCGGCGGCGTGGACCTTTACGTCGGCGGAACCGAGCACGCTGTGCTGCATCTGCTTTACGCGCGCTTCTGGCACAAGGTGTTGTTCGATCTCGGTTACGTCTCCAAGCCGGAGCCGTTTCAGCGGCTAGTGAATCAGGGAATCATCCTCGGCGAAGATAATCAGAAAATGTCGAAATCCCGCGGAAACATCGTCAATCCGGACGACGTAATCGACCAGTATGGCGCAGACGCGTTCCGTTGCTACGAGATGTTTATGGGGCCACTCGAGCAAATGAAACCCTGGAGCATGCGCGGTGTGGAAGGTGTGGCCCGTTTTCTTGCACGCGTCTGGCGCTTGCTGATGACCGAGAACCAGGCGGGCAAGTGGAAATTATCCACCAAACTCAAAGATGTCGATCCAGACAAAGCGCAACAAAAAATCATGCACGCCACGATCAAGAAAGTGACCGAAGACATCGAATCGCTCTCCTTCAATACCGCGATTTCGCAGATGATGATTTTCGTGAACGCATTTATCAACGCCGAAACACTTCCATTGTCGGCGATGCGAAGGTTTCTCATCTTGCTCAATCCGTTTGCACCGCATCTCACCTCCGAGCTTTGGGTGAAGCTGAACGCGAAGGTTCGGGATAATGCCGGCGATATTACCGACCAGAAATGGCTAGATTACGATGAACGATTGCTGGTTGAAGACGAAGTGGAAATAGTGATTCAAGTGAACGGAAAAGTGCGGCACCGAATGAAGATGTCGATCCAGGCAACCGACGAGGAAGCGAAAGCCGCCGCCCTCGCGAATCCGAAAATTCAAAAATTCACTACCGGCCAGACCATCCGCAAAATCGTTGTCATTCCGAGAAAATTAGTCAACATCGTCGTATGAAGAAGATCTGGAATGAATTCAAGGAATTCGCCATCAAAGGCAACGCCGTCGATCTCGCCGTCGGCGTGATTATCGGAGCGGCCTTCGGCGGTGTCATCAGCTCGCTAGTGAAAGACATCATCATGCCACCCGCCGGTTTGCTAATGGGCGGATTAGATTTCTCAAACAAGTTTTTGATTCTGAAAGATGCGCCCGGAGGCGGCACCTTCGCCACTCCGGCCGAAGCCGCTAAAGCAGGTGCCGTTACTTGGAACTACGGGAACTTCATTACGCTGGTGATCAGTTTTCTCATCGTCGCGGCCTGTATTTTTTTAGTGGTCAAGGCGATGAACAAAATGAAACGCCCGGCGCCCGACGCACCGGCGATTTCGAAGGATTGTCCCGCCTGCGCGATGACGATCCCGATCAAGGCAACCCGTTGTCCCCATTGCACGACTGAGCTTTCCAGCCGCGCTTCCTCTACGGCGTAACGTTGCGGATTTATCGTTAATACGGCCTTCAGGGCGGTGCTCATGCGTGCGATTGGAAGAAAGCCGTTTTGAACGGGTTCACGTCTTCCTTGCCGGAAAAGATATGCAGGTCTCAAGTCGCGGATCGCCAACAATTTCCAAAACATATGTCGAAAATTATGCTTGCACGAAGCCGCCCCAATTGCTATTGAGGGCGCGAAATTGCAAATGCCCAAGTGCCTTAACCTTACACTCGCAGGAGTTGCTGCGTGCTTCATTGTTGGCTGCGCTACGCAGCCGAAAATGGATCTTACCAGCGCACATCGCGTGCAACGCGTGCGAACTACCGCCTATACACATACGGAGAAAGGTGGACCGCGTAACGCCCTCGGAAGCCGTCTTTCCGCCCACCACGTGATGAGCGCGGCATCCGATTGGTCGCGCTTCCCACTAGGGACACACTTCCGAATCGCCGATACAAACGAGGAGTACATCATCGACGATTATGGAACGGCTCTGATTGGGACCGACACGATCGATCTTTACAAGGCAAACCGCCTCGCCATGAAACAGTGGGGCGTCCGTCATGTGGACATCGCTATCTTGGAATGGGGGTCGGAAGAAGAGAGCTTGAAGGTGCTCGGGCCGCGCTGTAAACATCGTTGTGTCCAGCGGATGGTCGCGGCGCTTGAGAAAAAAAGAGGAAAAACTGTCGCACAAGCTTCTTCGACTCGCAGATCGCTTTGATCTGGATACCGCGTCATCAATTAACAGCTCATCGTCGTCCTCGTTCTCGTTCCCGATGCGAGAAACGCCCAAGGCAAGCGTTGGAGGGATGAGCAGACGCCAGTCAGGAACTTTCCGAACGCTTACGATGCCCAGAATGCAGCGGAGCCGAGAAAATTGCGTGACCGCGAAGACCCGATCACAAGCACGCGAGACGCATGCGCTACCCTATTGATTTAGCGCAAGTTGCGCCGCATTTTTATGACGCATGAAACTTCTCGTCGTTGGCGGGGCCGGTTATATCGGCAGCGTCTGCGCAGAACTGCTTCTTGATCAAGGCCACGAGGTTGCGGTCTTCGATAACCTTAGCGAGGGCCATCGCGGCGCCCTCGATCCGCGGGCGCGATTCATCGAAGGCGACTTGCAGGATCGACAAGCGATCGATTCCGCGCTGGCCGTAGTCCGCCCGGAGGCGGTGATGCATTTCGCCGCCAGTGCCCTCGTCTTTGAATCAATGCACGATCCATCGAAATATTTTCGCAACAATATTTCCAATGGTCTCAATCTATTGGACGCGATGGTGGCAGCACATGTCGAGCGAATCGTTTTTTCGTCAACCTGCGCGATTTTCGGGCCGCCAGATCGCCTGCCAATCGACGAAGCTGCGCCCATGCGTCCAATCAATCCCTACGGCGAATCGAAACTAGCCTTTGAAAAGATTTTGCGCTGGTACGACGAGATTCATCGTTTGAAGTTCGTTGCGCTGCGTTATTTCAACGCGGCCGGCGCGACCGCGAATTTCGGCGAAGATCACCGGCTGGAGACGCATTTGATCCCAAACGTGCTCAAAGTCGCGCTTGGCCAAGAGCCGCATGTGGAGATTTTTGGCACCGATTACGAAACTCCGGATGGCACGTGTATTCGTGATTACATCCACATTGTCGATCTTGCGCGTGCGCACATTTTGGCCTTGGGCACAGCCACGAGCGAACTCTACAATCTCGGGACCGGCGGCGGCGCAAGTGTTCGTGAAGTAATCGCCGCTTGTCGCAAGATCACTGGCAAAAAAATCGACACGGTGGAAAAGCCGCGTCGCCCTGGCGATCCACCGCGGCTCATCGCTTCTTCGGAGAAAATCAAAAATGAGCTCGGGTGGCGACCGCAGTTCCAGTCACTTGACGAGATCATCGAAAGTGCTTGGAGCTGGCACCAGAAATTTCCAAACGGCTACGGAGACTAACCCAATGACGAATGCCGAATGTCTAATGACGAAATAATGCCGAAATCCGAATGATGAAAAGGAAATCTCCGGCCGCACTTTGGCGGTTGAGCATTAGGACTTCCTTCGTCATTCGCCTGCCACGCCGTAGCCTTGCAAAGGCAGGCCTGCCACGCCGTAGCTTTGCGAAGGTGGGTGCTCCGTCATTTCCCCTACGGCTCTTTTGTCGTTGTGGTAGTTGTTTCCTCTTTTTTGTAAATCGTGGTCGGCTGACTCAACACGACTTTACGCACGACGACCCGATCACCTACGTGCGTGTAATAGACAGTGGCCGGGGTATCTGGGCGAACGGCCGACCAGGTTACGGTATGCCCTTCTGGATCCAGAATCGTCGTGTCTTTCGTATAGTAATACCGCACCGGGGCGGCCTCCGCTGACGTGCGGAACATGATATAATCCGAATCCGGCGTGTAAGCCGTAATCGTGCCTGCAGTCGTGACGGTGGTCTGCTGGGTTGCGCCAGTCACCGGGTCCGTTGTCGTCGTCGTGGTGGTGGTCTCTTGCGCCAGTGCCATGCCAAGCGCTGCCGCGCAGGTTACTGCCGCGACCAATATTTTGATTAATCTCGTTTGTTTCATATTTGTCCCTCTGCTTTGATTGAATGGATGTTCTCCATCGTTTATGTCTCCGGCCCCTTAGCGCCGGAGCTTCCTCAGCTACGCCCTGAAATCGTAAGTTCGGCCTCGGATGGTCGCATTGACGGCCTACCGCCCTTCTGGGACGACATGATCGTGACGTGAGCTTTATGCAGGCATTACCCGGTTTTCGTGATTTTGTGCCGGGCGATTGCGCCGTCCGCAATTACGTCTTTGCGCGCTGGCGCGAAGTCGCTCGCCGTTATGGCTTTGTCGAATGGGACGGTCCCATTCTCGAGGAAACCGACTTATACCAAAAAAAGAGCGGCGCAGAAATTGTCGATCAACTTTTCAATTTCACGGATAAAGGCGAACGCGAAGTGGCGATGCGCCCCGAACTGACGCCCACACTGGCCCGCGTGGTTGCGGCGCATGAACGCGAGTTCAAAAAACCGCTCAAATGGTTTTCCATCGGCCAATTCTTCCGCTACGAAAAGCAGCAGCGCGGAAGATTGCGCGAACATTTCCAACTCAATTGCGACATCGTGGGGGAAAACGATTTCGCAGCGGATGTCGAACTGATTTCGTTGGCGATCGATATCCTGCGTGCGTTTGGTTTTTCGAGCAGCGATGTGGTTGTTCGAATCAGCGACCGCCAAGGTTGGCTAAAGTTTCTAGGCGGGTATGAAATTCCAGACCCGCGAATCGCAGAATTTCTCAACGTGATCGACAAGTTAGACCGTAGGGGAGAAGACGAGACGAAGAAGCTGGTCCAGGAGTTTGGGATCGACTGGTATTCCGTTCAAGCGATGCTCGATACCTCAACGTACCCGGAAGACTTTTCGCCGGACTTGAATCGGGTACTGCAGGGTTTGCAAGAGCGAGGCTTCGCCGACTGGGTCAAACGCGATTTTTCCCTTGTGCGTGGCTTGGCATACTACACCGGCACTGTCTTCGAAGTTTTCGATCGCGCTGGAAAACTGCGCGCCATAGCCGGTGGCGGCCGTTACGACAATCTAATTCAGCAATTGAGTAATGGCGCCGTTTCAATGTCCGCGCTCGGGTTCGCCATGGGCGACGTAGTGCTCGGCGAATTAATCAATGACACGCCGATCGCGCGCACGAAGATGCAGCAGGCAGTCGCCGCCGAGCGCAGGATCGATATCTACATCGTGATCGCCAAAGAGGAACGCCGCGCGGATGCGCTCGCACAAATCCAGCAATTGCGCGATCGCGGCCACCGCGTCGATTATCCGCTCACTCCAATGAAAGTAGCCCGACAATTCCAAGCCGCCGAAGATGCCGGCGCGGCGCTTGCGCTCCTCTATGGCGATGAATGGCCACAGGTCAAAGTGAAGAACATGGCTACCGGCGAACAGCAGCTCGTGCCACAGGATCGTCTACTTGCGCACTTGCAAGCGCAACCCAGCTTATCATCCTGAGCGCAGCGTAGCGAAGTCGAAGGATCCCGTGGAATTATCCAGGATTTCGCAACCGGATTCCTCGACTTCGCTCGGATAAAAAAACATGTATCGCACGCACAACTGCAATTCGCTTCGGAAAAGCGACACCGGCAAGCAAGTTATGCTCGCCGGTTGGGTGCACGTTTCGCGCGATCATGGCGGGGTCATTTTCATTGATCTGCGCGATCGCGAAGGTCTGACGCAGGTTGTTTTTCGCCCCGAAGAAAACGCGGAGCTCGCGAACCAGGCTCATACATTCCGTAGCGAGGACGTGATTCAAGTCAGCGGCCGAGTCGCGCCGCGGGTGCCCGGCACGGAAAATCCGAACCTCGCCACAGGCGATGTCGAACTGATTCCAAGCGAGCTGACGATTCTGAATCGCGCGGACGATTTGCCCTTCCCGATTGATGCCGAACCCCACAACGAAGATTTGCGGATGACGTATCGTTATTTTGATCTGCGCCGGCCACGCCTTTCGCGCAATCTGCGTTTACGACATCGTGCCGCGAAAGCGACGCGCGATTATCTGGACAGCCAGGGCTACGTCGAAGTCGAGACACCTATCCTATCAAAGAGCACGCCCGAAGGGGCGCGCGATTTTTTAGTGCCAAGCCGATTGACGCTCGGAAAATTTTACGCGCTGCCACAGGCGCCTCAGCAATATAAACAATTGCTCATGATCGCCGGCGTGGAAAAATATTTCCAGATCGCGAAATGTTTTCGGGACGAAGATTTGCGCGCGGACCGGCAACCGGAATTTACGCAGATCGACATCGAGGCATCATTTGTGACGCCGGAGGACATCTTCGCGCTCACTGAAGGAATGCTGGCGGCGATTTTCAAGGCCGGACGCAGCATCGATATCAAGATGCCGTTCGATCGGCTCACGTATCGGGAGGCGGTGGGCCGATTCGGTAGTGATAAACCGGATCGACGGTTCCGAATGGAACTTTTCGATCTTGGAGAAATTTTTCGCGACAGCGGTTTCAAAGTCTTTCGCGGTGCGCTTGATACGCGCGGAGTTGTGAAGGCGATTAACGCGAAGGGATTTGCTGGAATCACGATCGGACAAGCCGACGAATTAACTGAAATTGCAAAGTTGTACGGCGCAAAGGGGCTCGCCTTTATCAAAATCGAGAACTGTGAATGGAAATCGCCCATCGTGAAATTTTTCTCGGAAGCAGAGAAAGCAGCGTTGCAATCGAAACTCGACATCGAAGAAGGCGACTGCATTTTCTTTGCGGCCGATAAATGGGAAATCGCCTGTGAGGTTCTCGGCCGGTTGCGGCTGCGCATCGCCGAGATTCAGAACCTAAAACCCAAGTCCGAACTCTGGGATTTTCTTTGGGTCACAGATTTTCCCCTTTTCGAATGGAGTCATGAGGAAAATAAATGGAACGCCATGCATCATCCGTTCACGCGGCCGAAAACAGAGGACATGCCGCTCTTTGAGGCAAAGAAATTCCCGGAGGTCCGTGCCGAGGCCTACGACATCGTGCTCAACGGCGTGGAGATCGGCGGCGGTAGCATTCGCATTCACGAACCGGAATTGCAGGAGAAAATGTTCGAGACACTCGGGATTAGCTCGGAAGATCGACAATCACTTTTTGGCCATTTACTGCGGGCGCTGCGCCTCGGCGCCCCGCCGCACGGCGGAATCGCGCTCGGCCTCGATCGTCTGGTCATGCTGATTTGTGGCGAGAGCACCATTCGCGACGTGATGGCGTTCCCGAAGAATAATCGCGGCATGGATTTGATGTCGCAGTCGCCCGCCGAAGTGGATGCCCGACAGTTGAGGGATTTAGGAATCAGGCTCGCCAAAAAGCACGAGTAATTATCTGCATGTTCGTCGAGGGCGGCTTACATCCAGTGGTCGCTGACGTGAAGCGTATTCACCTGCCTCACTCTTCCCGCAAGAGTTTGGATGGATCGACGGCAAGCGCTCGCAGCGCTGGAATGGCGGACGCTGCAATCCCCAGCAGCGCCATCATTAGCACCGCGCCGATGACGACTACCGGATCTCGCGGATTCGCCTGATACACAATCTGCCCCAGTAGCCGGCTGGCGAAAACGCTCCACAGCAGCCCCACCAACGATCCGGCGCAAAGCAGTACCATTGGGCGCCCCACGGCCGTGCTTATTAAGTGACTCGCGCGCGCGCCTAACGCCACCCGTATGCCGAGCTCCTTCATCCGGCGGCTTACGTTGTAGGCCGCCATGCCGAAGATGCCCGTCACTGCGAGCATCGCTGCCAGCAGACCCATCACGCCGAGCGCTACTACCGCCGCTCGGGCCGGGAATAGCGCATTCTGCCCCCAAAGCACTTCGAGCCAGCTCTGCACCGTGATTGGTGCATTCGGTTTGAGACCTCTCAGGGCGCGTTCGATCGCTGGCGTCATCTCGTTCTGCGCCCGGTACGACCGCACGACGAAAATCGTGTACCCCTGCTCGCTTTGCGACAACGGCAGATATACCACAGGCTGCGGCGACTCTTGCATCTCGTGGTACTTGCCGTCCTCGACTACGCCCACCACTTCCCTCAAGTGGTCCAATATAATAAAGCGTTGTCCAATCGCCGGCGTGTCGCCCCACATCTTCTGCGCGAAGGTCGCGTTCACGATCGCGACATACGGCGTGTCTGTGGTGTCACTCCATGAGATATCCCGGCCACGCAGGAGTCGGGTCCCGGCGGCCTCCAAATAGCCCGGCGATATCGTAAACCGGTACGGCGCCAGCACAGAATTGTTCAGCGTGAACTCTGTTGTCCCCGGCGGGAAAACCGGAACACCGCGCAGCCCGCCGGTAAAGGGCACTCTGTTCACCGTTCCCGCCGCTGTCACACCAGGGATGCTTCGCACGCCGTCGATCATCGCTTTCGTTTTCTCAAGCGGCACGCCGCCTTCCACTTCGTTTAGGTCCATCTCGGCCAGCATTGCGCGCTGTGGCTGGAAGCCGAGTGGAATGTGCAGCATGCGCACCATGCCGCGCACCGCGACGAGGGAGGCCGTTACCAGCAGTGTGCAGATTACAATTTGTGCGCCTAACAACAGATCCCGTAGGGCTAAACGGCGCAGGGGCGTTGAATCCACCGGTCCGCTCTTCATCGCCTGCAAAAGACTGCTCTGCGACACGTGCCGCGCCGGAATCATCCCAAACAGCAACGCGCTTAACACTGTCAAGATCAGAGCTGCCAGGTAAACACGCGCATCCACGCTGACTGCCAGATGGCCATGGGAATGCCATTGGTTCAGCACACCCAGTAGCAGACCCGCGATCGCCAGCCCCGCCGCCCCGCCTAGTATCGACAACACCATCGCCTCGGTTAACAGTTGCCGCATTACTCGCCACCGGCTCGCTCCCAAAGCGACACGAAGCGCCAGTTCTTGGCTGCGATCCGCCGCGCGCGCCGCAAACAGGCTGGCGAGATTCGAGCACGCCGCCACCAGCACCAGCAGAGCGAGCCCCGCCACGCTATAAAGAAATCCGCGAATGACGTCACCGGTGTCCCCACCGAGTCCCGGACGGACAAGTCGCAGCGGCAGTCCGGTGTCTGTCTGCGGGTACTCCTTTGCCAGCGCGGCAGAGATCGCGCTCAGGTTTTCCGTTGCCTGGTGCGGTGTCACGCCGCGCTTCAGCCTGCCCAGCACGGTCAAAGGTCTGCCGGTCCGGTTCTGCAAGTAATCCGAGTCGAAATAGTTCACGATGGGTATGTAATAATCGGGCCAGTCAAATCGCTCCGTTCCATGGAACCGCGCCGGTGCCACGCCAATCACTGTGAACGGATCCTTATAGAGCCGAACGGTAGTACCAACTACGCCAGGATCGGCGTTGAATGCGCTTCGCCAAAGACTATCGCTCAACACGATGTAAGGCGCTGAATTTGGGCCATGCTCGTCCTCCGCCTGGATCAATCGTCCTACCTGCGGCTGCACCCCCAGCAGATCGAAATAATTGCCGGTGACTGCATAGCCGGAGACACTCCTCACGGCACCACCCCAGTGTAGTCTCGCCTGACAGAATCCATTGAAGCCCGCGATGTCACTAAAGGTGGTGTTTCGCTGCCGGATATCACCGAACGCGGGATACGATGTCGTGAGCAGCTTCCCGTTCGTCCACGAACCGATGCGAAGCTGGTAGAGATTCTGCGGGTCGCTCACATCCAGCGGGTGAAGCAGGACCGCATTGGCTATTCCGAAGACGACGACGTTCGCCCCGATCCCCAGCATTAAAGTGACTAAAGCTACAAGCGTGAACGCGGGCGACTTCCAAAGCACGCGCAGCGCATAACGAATATCCGGCAGCAGGTCGTGCATGACCGCAGGCATTTCGGGGTTAATAACCCAATGCTTTTTTCCGCTCGTTCGCGCCGGGCAACGCGTCTTTTTTCACTGTGATTGCCTCTGCTCCAGAGTCCTTTAGCTGGTGCGCCTGGGTCGCGTTGAATTCGATATCTTTCGTGAACTCTGGCGGAAGGTCGTTCTCCTCGTAGATGGCGTGCACCGGGCATACGTCCACGCATGCCATGCAATCAATGCACTCCTCGGGGTGAATAACCACTTGTTTGTCCAGTTCGTAGAAGCAGGCGACGGGACACACCTCCACACAGTCGGTGAACTTGCATCCGTTACATTTGTCGGTCACGATGTGGGGCATGGGAGTGCGTGTTTGAGGTTTGAGTGAAAAGACTGCCGTTAACGCCTCAAGTAATTGGTGATGCCCGTCCGGTCAATTCCTGTTTCATCTCGCGCTAAGCCCCGGGCGGGCGATGTTCGCGGCCGGTCCGGAAAGGAATCGCTACCGAGAAAGCGACGAGGTTGCGAAAGCGACACGCTAAGGCCCGCTTGCTCAAGCGTCCGACGTCGACCTGACATGCGCTCTGGCAGTCGCGACCTGGCTCTCCGGCGTACGGAAGAGGATGCTGATCGCAATCGTCACGAGGCACCCGACACACACGAACCAGGGCCAGGCGATCTTCGGCCACCAATCAGGCATGAACCAGCCGAACTTCCAGTCCGCGTGCTTGAACTCGCCTCGTGAAAGTGCACCAACATCGAACGCGGGCAGCGCGACTTTGCACAGGATCAGTACCGATGTGATGCCGAGGATCATCGCGATGACGTTCGCTCCGTCGCGGCCGCGACTGCGCGTGAGCATCCCGAGAAGAAAGACGGCGAGCAATGCTCCGTAGGTGTAACCGAGAATTCCGATCGCAATCGGTATAATCGTCAGTTTCGCGTCCTGC
>WNFY01000468.1_pt1 | contig 36110 bp, 31 predicted proteins | sample 5400091 | NCBI WGS metagenome assembly WNFY01 (sample SAMN13153364, study PRJNA577476) | soil metagenome | isolation source: 60 cm soil or saprolite under grassland replicate 1 | place: USA:California | collected 2016-06-15 | reverse complement strand
TCGGGCTTCTCCTCGCGGGGGGTGGCCGCGGCGGCCGTGGCCTTGAGCCGCCGGAGCTCGCCGGACATGCCGTCGGCGGGCGGGCCCGGTACGGGTCCGGGCGAAACGGCGGCCTTGCCGTCGGTCGCGGCCTCGCGGTCGTGCAGGACGCGCAGCCGGTTCTGCACGTCGAACGGGATGATGGTGGCCGCGGCGTTGGGCACCCGGCTCACCACGCCGGCGATCTTGTCCGCGGTGCGGTCGTGCAGCAGCCGGCCGAGCAGCGGCGAGAAGCTGCGCCGGGGCAGGATCGCGGTGACCTGGGTGCCGGGCGCTTCGGCCTCGCGGGCCACCAGGTCGGCGGCGCACCGCGTCAGCCTGCGATCGGGGCAGTCCACGAACTCCAGCGACACGCTGCGGTCCGGCATCCAGGCGGCGCGCAGTTGCTCGGCCTTCTCGCTGTCGATGACGAAGTGCACGGCGCGCACCGTCGTGGGGCGCAGGCTCTTGGCGTACCGCAAGGCGGCCAGGGTGGCCAGGTCGAAGTCGTCGACGAAGACGATGACGACCCGGCGGGTGTAGTTCGACTGCCGCTGGGGCTCGCCGGAGGCCCGGCGCACGCCGATGTTCTCCAGGACCCGCGACTCGGTGCGGTACTGCCGGTTCAGCCGGATGAACGCGAATACCCCGATCGGGAAGACCACGATCACCAGCCAGGCGCCTTCGGTGAACTTGACCACCGCGAAGATCAGCACGACCAGCGCAGTGTAGATGCCGCCGGTGAGGTTGATGACCAGCCTGCGGCGCCAGCCCTGCTCGCGTCGCCGGAGGTGGTAGCGAACCATGCCGAAGCCGGCCATGGAGAACCCGGTGAACACGCCGATCGCGTAGAACGGGACCAGGTTGTTGGTATTGGCGCCGACGGCGAGCAGCAGGGACAGCGCCAGGATGGTGAGCACCACGATGCCGTTGGAGAACACCAGCCGGTGCCCCCGCTTGCTCAGCCAGCGGGGCAGGAACGAATCCTCCGCCACGAAGCTGGCCAGGAACGGGAACCCGCTAAAGCTGGTGTTGCCGCCGGTGAACAGGATGGCAGCCGCGCCGATCTGCAGGATATAGAACAGGACATTGCCGAACACGGTATGACCGAAGATGAGCTTGGCCTCCTGGGACAGCACCGTCGGAACGCCGTATGTGTACGGGATCGCGTGGGTGATGTGCGCCAGCCAGGAGATGCCCGCGATCAGGAACCCCACGATGCAGCCCTGGATCACCAGCAACTGCCGGGCGTTGCGGCCTTCCGGCGGACGCAGCGCGCTGACCGCGTTGGAGACCGCCTCGATCCCGGTCAGCGAGGAGCCGCCGTTCGCGAACGCGCGCGCGATGACGTACACGGCGCCGAAGGTGAGGATCCCGCTCGGGTGGTGCTGCGGAGCGACGATATTCGATCCCCAGGTGGCGTGCGGCAGCCCGCCGCCGAACGCCTCCCTGTACAGGCCGACCACGATCATCAGGCCGACCGATGCGGAGAACAGGTAGGTCGGCAGCGCGAACGTCCGGCCGTTCTCCCGGACGCCGCGCAGGTTGACATAGCACATGATCAGGGTCGCGGCGACCGCGATGATCAGCAGGGTCGTCGTTTCGCCCAGTGCGTGCCCGAGGACGGGAAAGGTGGAGAGGATCGCCTGGCTGCCCGCCGCGGTCTGCACGGCCACGGTCACGATGTAGTCGACCATCAGCGCTACCGCGGCCACCTGGGCGACCCTGGGGCCGAAGTTTTCCCTGGCGACCACGTACGAGCCGCCCGCCCGGGTGTAAACGCTCACCACCTCGCGGTAGGACAGCACGACCAGCGCGACGCCGAGCAGGATCACCCCTGTCATCGGGAGCAGGAGAGCGAACGCGGTCAGGCCGAAGAACGGCAGCAGCTCGTGAAGAATCAGCTCCGAACCGTAGTTGGCCGAGGAGATCCCGTCACAGGACAGCACGCCCAGCGCGAGCGGCTTGGACAGCCGCTCGGTGCTGAGCTGCTCGTTCACCATCGGCGGGCCGAGCAGGCGGCGCTTGACGGAGTACCAGAAGGTCTCCGGGAGTTCGTTTCCCGGGCCTGCGAGCAGGCCAGCCGCTCTGCGCACGGCCACTAGGCTTCAATCTCCGCTCGGGCCGCTCGGTTGCTGATCATGTCTCACGACGCTATTCGTGCTGGTCGCGGGTTTCCGTATGCGAGCCGTCAAGCTTTGCGAGCGGGGCGTTAAGGATCCGTTAGGACGACTGGTGCTGCCTCGAACCGGGGCTGAAATAGCTATCGAGATGAGTTACCGCCTGGGTCCGCGTGCCGTGCCGGCGCCCTACGCGCTGCCGGCCGGCTTCGCCATGTTCCTGGCCGTGGGCACGGCCGCCGCCGCGCTGCACGGCCGCCTGCCGGCCGGCGGGGTGCTGATCGCCTGCGCCCTGGTCGCCTTCGCGGTGTCGTTCGCGGCCGAGCCGGTCGCGTCGGTGCTGCTGGCCGGCATCGGCTGGCTCACCGTGATCGGGTTCTCCCGGCCGCCCTACGCGCAGCTGCGGCCCGCCGGGCCGGCCGCCGTGCACGCCGCGGTCGTGGTCGGGGTGAGCGCTCTGGCCGGAGCCGGGTTCGGCCTGGTGTTCCGCTGGTACTGGCGAAGGCTCACACTGGTAAGCATGGGCAGGAATACCGGCATGCGGCACGGTGCCTCTCCGGGATCCCCCGAGGGAGCCTCTGACGCCGCGTCCGGTGCCGCGATCGGGGTCCGGCGGCGGCTGGCCGGCGTGGCGCTGGCCGCGGTCCTGCTGCCGCTGCTCACCGCGGTCCTGGCGGCTAGGCGCGTGCACCTGAACCTCGCCGACGTCGTCCTGGTGTACCTGGTCGCGGTGGTGATAATCACGGTGATCGGCGGCTTCTGGCCCGCCGTGCTCGCCGCCGTCGCGGCCAGCCTCCTGCTCAACTGGTACTTCACCCAGCCGATCCACACGTTCACCATCCAGCAGCCGCGCGAGCTGCTGGCCCTGCTGCTGTTCGTGACGGTCGCGGTCGCCGTCAGCAGCGTGGTCCACCTGGCCGCCCGGCGCGCCCTGCAGGCCGCCCGGGCCCGCGAGGAGGCGGCCTCGCTGCTCGAGCTAGCCCAGACCGTGCTGGGCGGCGCCGACTCCCCCGCGGCCGTGCTCGAGCACCTCACCAGGACCCATGGCGGCCAGGCCGAGCTGCAGGAGCGGGTGGCCGGCCGGTGGGTGCGGGCCGCCTCGAGCCGGGTGGACGGGGTGCTGGCCGCGGCGTTGCGCATCGACATCCGGTCCGACCTGACCCTGATGGTCACCGGGCAGGACCTCTCGGCCACGCCGGCCCTGCTGGCCGGGTACGCCGCCCAGGCGGCGGCCGCGCTGGACCGGGAGCGGCTGCGCACCCAGGCGGCCCAGGCCGAGGCGCTGGCCGAAGGCAACCGGATGCGGACCGCGCTGCTCGCCGCGGTCAGCCACGACCTGCGCACCCCGCTGGCCTCGATCAAGGCCTCGGTCAGCAGCCTGCGGCAGACCGACGTGGAGTGGTCCGAAGCCGACGAGGCCGATCTGCTGGCCACCATCGAGCAGAACGCGGACCGGCTTGACGCCCTGATCGGCAACCTGCTCGACATGAGCCGGCTGCACACCGGGTCGCTGCAACCGTTCCTGCGTCCGACGGCGATCGACGAGGTGGCGCCGGTGGCGGTGGGCGGGCTCGATGATTCGCTGCGGCTGGAGATGGCGGTGCCGGACGGCTTCCCGCTGGTGCTGGCCGACCCCGGCCTGCTCGAGCGCGTACTGGCCAACTTGTTCTCCAACGCGCTGCGGTACTCCCCCGCCGGGCGGCCCCCCGAGCTGCACGCTGTCCTGGATGGCGGCACGGTGCGGCTCGAGGTGGTGGACCACGGGCCTGGCGTGCCGGACGAGCAGAAGGAACTCATCTTCGAGCCGTTCGAGCGGGTCGGCGACCGCCACCCCGGCGTGGGGCTCGGGCTCGCGGTGGCGCGCGGGTTCGCCGAGGCGATGGGCGGGCGGATCGGCGCGTTCGACACCCCGGGCGGCGGGCTGACGGTGCGGGTCACGCTCCCGGCGGCGAGCGAGAACCGGTCCGCGCTCGACGCTCCGCGGTCTCCGCGGTCTTCGCGGTCTCCAGGGTCATGACGCGGATCCTCGTCGTCGACGACGAGCCGTCCATCCTGCGCGCGCTGCGGATCAACCTCAGCGCGCGCGAGTACGACGTCAGCACGGCCGTGGACGGCACCACCGGGCTGGCTGCCGTGGCCCGCGACCGGCCCGACGTGATCATCCTGGACCTGGGGCTGCCGGACATGGACGGCACCGAGGTGATCCACGGGGTCCGCGGCTGGACGTCGATCCCCATCATCGTGCTGTCCGCGTGGGGCCAGGAGAGCCAGAAGGTGGCCGCGCTCGACGCGGGCGCCGATGACTACGTGACCAAGCCGTTCGGCATGGACGAGCTGCTGGCCCGGCTGCGGGCCGCGGTCCGCCGGGCGGCGCCCGCGCCGGACGAGCCGGTGGTCGCGACGGCGGACTTCACCGTGGACCTGGCGGCCAAGCAGGTGGTGCGGTCGGACGGGTCCGCGGTCCGGCTGACCCCGACCGAGTGGCAGGTGCTGGAGATCCTGGTGCGCAACAGCGGGCGCTTGGTCACCCAGAAGCAGCTCTTGCGGGAGGTCTGGGGGCCCGCGTACGAGACGGAGAGCAACTACCTGCGGGTGTACCTGGCCCAGCTGCGCCGCAAGCTCGAGCCCGAGCCGTCGCGGCCGCGCTACCTCCACACGGAGTCGGGCATGGGCCACCGGTTCACGCCGTAAATTTAGCTTTACGGGTATTGCGCTCGCTTTGGTTACTCGATAGTAATAAAGAGCAGTGGGGTTTCTAGCTGATTCGCACCGCCGAGGAGGCCGTCGTGAGTACCCATGACCTGTACACGACGCCGGTAGACAAGGGCACCTGGGACGTCCCCACGACTGGGGCGGCGCGGTTCTCCTGGGAGTACGACGACGGGCGGCAGCGGCTGCTCGACCTGTACCAGCGGGGCAAGGACAAGCAGTGGGACGCCACCAAGCGGATCGACTGGTCACTCCCGGTCGACCCCTGCAACGTGATGGCGACCTCGGACGAGTTCAATCCGATCTACGGGTCCCGGCAGTGGGAGAAGCTGTCCCAGGCCGAACGTGACGAGCTCGGCCAGCACCTCGGATCCTGGCTGTTCAGCCAGTTCCTGCACGGCGAGCAGGGTGCGCTCACCGTGGCCGCGCGGATCGTGGAGTCGGTGCCCGACATGGACTCCAAGTTCTACGCCGCCACCCAGGCCATGGACGAGGCCCGGCACGTCGAGCTGTACCAGCGGTTCATCCGCGACAAGATCGGCCTGTACTACCCGGTCAACGAGGACCTGGCCCGGTTGCTCGCGGACGCGCTGAGCGACTCCCGCTGGGACATGCCCTACCTGGGCATGCAGGTGCTGATCGAAGGGCTGGCGCTGGCGGCGTTCGGCGTCCACCGCGACATCACCGCCAACCCGCTGGTGAAGCAGGTCCTGGCGTACGTGATGCAGGACGAGGCCCGGCATGTGGCTTTCGGCCGGCTGGCACTGCGGGATTACTACGCCTCGCTGACCGCGGCCGAACGGGCCGACCGCGAGGAGTTCGTGGTCGAGGGCTGCTACCTGATGCGGAACCGGTTCCGCGCCCAGGAGGTCTGGGAGCGGATGGGCTTCGACGTCGAGGAGTGCCTGGAGTTCACCGAGCACTCCCCCGTTCAGCAGGCCTTCCGCACCCTGCTGTTCAGCCGGATCGTGCCGTGCGTGAAGGACATCGGGCTGTGGGGCGAGAAGGTGCAGCGGGCCTACGCGGATCTGGGCGTGCTCGACGCCGCTTCGTCCGACCTCGAAGCGCTGATGCGGGACGACGAGGACATCGCCGAACGGGTGGAGCAGGAGCACGCGGCCGAGTTCGCGGCCCGCAAGGCCGAAGTCGGCGCCGCCATCGACTCGGCCGCCGAGGCTTAGGCGCCCGCTCGTATCGCCGCGCCTCCGACTACGCTCCGCCGCCAACCTCACCTGTCTCGCCAGGCATGGCCAGCACACCCATGCCAGCCTCGCACCTGTGGCGGCGCGACGATGTCACCGCCCTTGGGCGCCAAGCGAATGGAGAACTCCCGTACCGCACGGATGCCCAGCCGTCCCTCCGCGAAGGCTCCGGGGAAGCTGGCCAGGGTTGTGGCGGGTAGGCTGGTGGTGGCGCGCCGGGCCGCGGCGTTGTCCATCCCGCTGACCTCGGCGAGCGGAGTCCCGCTGCCGCAGCGGGACCTGGTCCTGGTGCTCGCCACCGCGGTGATCGTGATCTCGCTCATCGTGCAGGGCCCCGGTTTCCTCAGGCAGCTGGCCTGCCCTGGTCGCCGAGGACCTGCTCTGGGGTCATTGACCGGCGCCGGAACGCCCACGCGAGCCGGCTGTGTGACAGCTCGCGGGCCAGGGCGGGCGGCGGGACGGCCACGACCGGGCACCCGGCCCGGGCCACGCAGTAGCGGCTGACCTTAGAAAAGGCCAGCCGGGCCAGCGCACCCCGGCGGCCCGCCCCCACGACCAGCACATCGTCAGGTTGGCAGGCTAGGTTCACCAGCACCCAGCCCGCCGGCCCCCGCTCTACCCGCGGCTGCACCAGCGGGTCGCCGGGAACCTCGCCCCACACGGCGATCAGCGCATCCCGCAGCTGCCGGCAGGCGATCTCCCGGCACGCCTTTCCCAGTTCGTGCGACGAGCCGATCCGCTGGGCCCGGTCACCGCCCGGCAGTTCCCACGCGATGACCGGGATCAGCACGGCATTATGCGCGCGGGCCAGGTTCTCCCCGTAGCGCAGGGCCTGCAGGCTGCCCGGCGACCCGCTCGTCCCGACGACCAGTCGGCCTACGACCGACACCGTTCGGCCGTTTTCTTGCTGCACTCTGGATAGCGGCTCATCTGCTCACCTTCTTATTCGGCCAAAGCCTCGACGGCGCCGACGGCCGAGACCGAGACCGAGACCGAGGACACCGCAAACGGAATCAGCGCTCACCGGCGCCGAGATCGTGATCAGCTGCGCGGCACCGGCAAGGAGTAGCGCCGCCAGCCGCCACGGCCGATGCGGGGTGGGGGAAATCACGGGAGCGACTAGGCTCGCCTCAGGCGAGCTATCTGCCGGTGCGCCGTAGCTAATCATCAGAATCAGCGGTCCATGAGTCCGGAAATCACGAACATCGTCGACCAGGCTTCCCGACACACCTGACACGATCCTAGCCCGGGCTGGGCCGGCAGCCAAGAACACTTGACATCGCCGCCGTGATGAGCTGGGTCAGCAGCCGGCTAGTCCAGGCAGCTGGAACGAGAAACCACACCCAGGCGATGGTGAGTTCGGGACATTGCTGTTCCAACACTGGAAACCGCGGAAACGTACTCGCGGTACCACATCCGGCTCGAGGCTCGTCCGGGAAGGTTGGGTAGGTAGTCGGTCCGGCGAATCCGGTCGAGCTGTGATGCCGTGGTATCGCTGGCGGGTCAGGAGGGCTGGACGGACCCGGTGCCGTCGGGCACACTGGCGCAGTGCCCACCGTGTACAAGAGCTCGCGCGGCCGGCTCGCGGTGCGGCGGTGGTGTTCGGATGCTCTGGCGCGGGCCGGCTTCCCGCTCACGACTGCGACGGTGGACACCAGCGCCGGCCGGGTAGCGCTGGTGTCGGCCGGACGCCGGGGACCGCGGGTGGTCGTGGTGCCTGGCACCGGCTTCAACGCCGCGGTGGCCCTGCCGTGGCTGCGGGCGCTGTCGGCGCGCTGGGCGACCACGGTGGTGGATCTGCCCGGTCAGCCGGGACTCAGCGACCCGCACCGGCCCCGGCGGGGCAGGCTGGCCTGGTACGGCCGGGTACTGGACGAGGTCCTGACGGTCGCGGACCTGGACCGGGTTGTGCTGGTGGGCAATTCGCTGGGAGCGGCGGTGGCCCTGGCTGCCGGCTCACCCCGGATCGCGGCGCGGGCGCTTGTCTCTCCCGCCGGCCTGATCCGTCTCACGGTGGACCCGGCACTGGCGCTGGCTTCGGCCCGGTGGCTGCTGCGTCCCACAACCGGGCACACCCGCCGCATGCTCCGGTTGTTCGTCGCCCCCGGTGAGGACCCGCCCGGGACCGACGTGGAATGGATGACCCTGATGGCCGCCAGCTGCCGCACCACCCTGGCCCCGCCGCCCCTGCCAGCCGGACTGCTGGCCCGCCGCGCCGCCCGGCCCTGCGTGGTCGGGGTGGGAGAGCATGACCGGTTCCTCCCGCCCCGGCGACTGGCACCGGCACTGCGCCGGACCATGGGCCTCGACCTGCGGATCCTCCCCGGCATGGGCCACCTGGCCACCCCGGGTCACCTCGACGATGTGGTCTCACTGGTAGCCGGGGTCGCCGGTCAGCCCGCCGACTGAACACCATCACGGGGCGACAGCACCGGGCGGATTCCGCGGCGCTGGCACCGGACGCGCCGAGGCCTCGATGTCCCGCTAGCCGTGCCATCGGCCTGACCCGCATCTATGTCGCCGCCTGCCCGCTGTTCGCGGTCATCTCCGTGGCCGGGCTGACCATCTGGACCAACAGGGCGGTGCTGTGATGGACCGTGCGCGGCCAGCCGGGCACCTGGCCCGCCGCCGACCCCGACGGCGCAGCCGCCCACCTGGTCCAGGTCGCCGCCAGCACGCACCCCTAGCCACTCCCGGCCCGCGAGCACCATACGTGACGCAGACCTGACGGTCTGCTTACATGCTCGCGCAGGCCCTCGGCCAGGGTTCCCGCTTTACCAGCGCGGGGTTTTGTCGTAGCGGGGCTTCCAGACGGCGCGGTAAAGGAGGCGTAGCGGCGGGGGCAGGGTGCGCAGGGTAGCGGCGGCGTCGCCGCCGCCGCCGCCTCCGTCCAGCATCCAGGCGAACATCTCGCCTCCCTCGGACAGGCCGTTCCGGCGCGCGATCTTGAAGCCGACGCCGCGCCATTCGGCGGCGGTCAGGGCCACGCCGATGAGCGGCAGGCCTTCCCGCTCCTCGTGTCCGAGGTGCCCGGTCAGCGTGGTGACCAGGGCGTCGATGACGTCGGCCAGGGCGTCCTCGCGGTGCGGCGCGAACGCGGCGTCGACCGCGGCCAGCAGCGGGTCGATCCGCTCGTGCTCCTCCTCCATCGCATCCAGCACCGACAGGGCGTGCTCGCTGTGCGCCAGCCGCGGCCGGAGCACCGGCCAGATGACCTCGTCCTCGGCGGTGTGGTGCAGGTGCAGCTCGTGTTTGAACAGCTCCCAGCCGGCCGTGACCGACCGGCGCCTGGCCGGGTCCGACAGGTCGGCCGCGGCCGCCGCGCGGACCAGGCGGGTCAGGTCGCGGCGGAACGCGTCGTGCGCGGCCAGCATGATGGTCAGGTCGGCGTCGCCGGTGCCGTGCCGGGCGGCGTCGGTACCGGGCAGGTTCTGCGTGGTCATCGGTTTCCCTCCGTAATGCTCGCCAGCCTGGTGATCTTCTCCAGGGTCCGGATGGTGGTGTCCAGGTCGGCGCGGTCGATGGTGGCCAGCATCGGCCCGGTGACCTTGGCGGACGCCGCGAGGACCTCCTCGCGCAGCGCCCGGCCCCGGGCGCTGAGTGCGATAGAACCGTCGTCGCCGCTGGCGGCCAGGCCGGCCGCGGCCACGTCGCGGGCCAGCCGGGCGGCGGCCGGGCCGTCGAGTTGCAGCCAGTAGGACAGGTCGGCCTCGTAGGCTTCCCGGCTCGGCTGGCCGCCGAGTGCGTTGAGCCGCTGCAGGCCGAGCCAGACCGGGTAGCTGGTCCCCGTCCCGGCCAGGATGCCGGCCAGCAGCCTGGTCAGCGAGGCCTGGGCCTGCCCCACCGCCTGCCCTATCAGCGGCAGCGGGCGGGTGTCTTCCCCCGTAGTGGTCATGATGATGATCCCCTCGTCGTTGTTACCGGACTCTGAGACGGAATTCGCGTCGGCGCTGTGACCGTGTCGAGCCGGATTACATCTAGGAAAGCTATCATCTTGCCTTGTTATTGTCTAGAATAACTAGATATCAGGATGCCTAACGGACTGGGTGGCGGCGGGCGTACCATGCTGGAGCGCGGCTTGGCAGGAGCTGAGGCGGGTTAGGGGCAAGGCAGGAGGCGGGCAATGCCGGACGACGGCTTGCGGGGCATGCCGGAGGCAGCCATGCCGGAGGTGGGCGCAGGGGCGGAGCGGCAGGGGATGGAGGGGGAGTTCTTGCTGGCCATGCGGCGGAACGGGTCGATCATGCAGCTGCTGGGACAGGTTTCCGCGGAGCGGATCGGGATCAACGTGACGGACCTGAACTGCCTCAATATCGTGGCGCTGACCGGGCCGATGACGGCGGGCGAGCTGGCCCGGGCGACCGGGCTGACCACGGCGTCGATCACCGGGGTGCTGGACCGGCTGGAGGAGGGGGGCTTCGTCCGGCGGGAGCGCGACCCGAAGGACCGGCGCCGGGTGATCGTCACGCTGAACCCGGGGCCCGGGCTGCGGGAGATCGGGCCCACGTTCGGGCCGCTGGTCCGGGCGTGGCGCGAGGCCGCGGCCGGCTACTCGGACGAGGATTTGCGGCTGCTGCTCGACTTCCAGCTAAAGCTGGAGCAAATCGTCCGTGACCAGCTGGCGCGGCTGCGCGGAGAAGTGAGCGGCGGCGGGTAGGCGGCGCGGGGGACGGGTACGGACCCATATGTGCGGCAATCCCTCCTCCATACGACCCGGCGCGCCGGTAAGGCCCGCAAGGGCGCCCTGCTGTCCCGGCCGGCCGCGCTGGCCGAGCGCATCGAGCGCGCCCACGCTCTCGACCCCGTCGTCCACGGCCTGTCCGATTCCGTGGTCCGCGCGCTGCCGGCCGGCCCGCGGACGGACGCGCTGCACGGCGTGCCGTTCGGCCAGCCTGCGCATCCCGCGCTGGTCCGGCTGCCGCTCGGCTGCTGGACCTCGGCGGTGCTCCTCGACCTGTTCCGCGGCACCGAGCGCGCGGCGGCCGTCCTGATCGCGGCGGGCGTCGCGGGCACCGTGCCCGCGGCTGCCACCGGCCTGGCCGACTGGTCGGCGCTGCACCAGGACCAGCAGCGGGTCGGCCTGGTGCACGCCATCTGCCAGGCGGGGGCCGCGACCCTGTTCCTCGGCTCGCTGGCCGCCCGGGCCGGCGGGCGGCCCGGCTACGGCCGGGCGCTGTCCGCGGCCGGGCTCTTCGCGGGCACCGTCGGCACCTATCTCGGCGGGCACCTGGCCTTGCGTCTCGGCGCGGGCACCAGCCACGCCGAGCAGGTCAGCCACCTGTCCGGGCTGGGCTGGCACGACCTGTGCGAGCTGGCCGAGCTGCCGGACCGGCGGCCGGTGCGGCGCCAGCTCGGCTACCTGTCCCTGCTGGTGTACCGGCAGGCGGGCGAGGTCAGCGTGCTGTCAGACCGATGCTCCCATCTCGGAGGACCCCTCCATCAGGGCCGGATCGCGACGGAGCGCGGCGCCGTCTGCGTCACCTGTCCCTGGCACGGATCCACCTTCGTGATCGGCGACGGCACCGTCGTGCACGGGCCCGCTACCGCCCGCCAGCCATCCCTCGAGACCCGCGTGACGGCCAGCGGGCGCGTCGAGCTGCGGCCCCGGCCCTGAGGACGCGGGCGGGCTCTCGGGTCCCTGGGTCCTAGCTGCGGTGGCGTTGCTGAAAAAGCCGCCGATACCCTCCAGCGCCTTGCCGATCTCGCTGGGTACGATCCAGACCTTGTTCGCGTCGCCCTGGGCGATCTGCGGCAGCATCTGCATGTACTGGTAGGCCAGCAGGCGCTGGTCCGGGTTGCCCTCGTGGATGGCCTTGAACACGGTGCTGATCGCCTCGGCCTGGCCGCGCGCCCGGGCGGCCTGCGCCGTGGCCTCGGCCTCGGCCCGGAGCACGGTCGCCTCGGACTCGCCGCGCGCCTTGAGCACCGCCGCCTGGCGCTCGCCCTCGGCGGTCAGGATGGCCGACTGCTTGGACCCCTCGGCGGACAAGATCGCGGCGCGCTTGTCCCGGTCGGCGCGCATCTGCTTCTCCATCGAGTCCTGGATGGAGCCGGGCGGCTCGATCGCCTTGAGCTCGACCCGGCCGACCCGGATCCCCCACTTGCCGGTCGCCTCGTCGAGTTCCTTGCGCAGCTCGCTGTTGATCTGGTCACGCGACGTGAGCGCGTGCTCGAGCTCCATGCCGCCGACCACGTTGCGCAGCGTGGTCACGGTCAGCTGCTCCACCGCGGTGATGTAGTTGGCGACCTCGTAGGTGGCGGCCCGGGCGTCGGTCACCTGGAAGTAGATGACGGTGTCGATGCCGACCACGAGGTTGTCCCGGGTGATGACCGGCTGCGGCGGGAAGCTGACCACCTGCTCGCGCAGGTCGATGAGCGGGCGGAGCCGGTCGACGAACGGCGTGACCATGTTCAGCCCCGCGTTCAGCGTGCGGTGATACCGGCCGAACCTCTCCACGATGCCCGCCGTGGCCTGCGGCACGATCCGGATCGACCGGCTGATCACCAGGACGACGAGCGCGATGAACACGAGCAGCAGGATGGTACCGACCAGAGGGCTCATGGCTGCCTCACTCCCGGCCCGGAGCGGGGGTTCCGGTGCTTTGCCGGAGTTTCCGGGCTTGTCTGCTACGTTACCGACCGCGAGCGAGTTCGGCTACCGGACAGCAACTTAGCGTGCACGCGCTGTCCATCTTGACTGGCGGTGCTCGATCTCCAGCTGGACGCCGAAGCAGCGGGACAGGTTCCGCGCGGTGAAGACGCTCTCGATCGGCCCGGCCGCGAGCACCGAGCCGCGGCGCAGCAGCATGGCGTGGGTGAAGCCGTCCGGCACCTCTTCCACGTGGTGGGTGACCAGCACCATCATCGGCGCCTTGGGGTCGCGGGCCAGGGTGGTGAGCCGCCGCAGCAGGTCCTCGCGGCCGCCGAGGTCGAGCCCGGCGGCCGGCTCGTCGAGCAGCAGCAGCTCGGGGTCGGGCATCAGCGCCCGGGCGATCTGCACCCGCTTGCGCTCGCCCTCGGACAAGGTGGCGAACCGGCGCCGGATCAGGTGGGCGCAGCCGAGCGCGTCGAGGATCTCGACCGCGCGGGTGACGTCGGCGGAGTCGTATTCCTCCTTCCACCGGCCGAGGATGGCGTAGGACGCGGTCAGCACCAGGTCGATGACCTTCTCCCCCGGCGGGACCTGCTCGGCGATCGCGGCGCTGGTCAGCCCGATCCGCGGCCGCAGGTCGAAGATGTCGACCTCGCCGAGGCGCTCGCCGAGCACCTCCACGGTGCCCTCGGTGGGGAACATCAGGGTGGCGGCCACCTGGAGCAGGGTGGTCTTGCCCGCCCCGTTCGGCCCGATCAGGATCCAGCGTTCGTCCCCGTGCGCCGTCCAGTCCACGTTGCGCAGCAGGACCGCCGCGTCCCGCCGGACCTCGACGCTTCGCAGCCGCAGCACCTCGTCGGACATCAGGCTCCCTTTCTCCGCACCCCGCCGAGACCGAACCTATGCCACGGCACCCCCCTCAGCCCAGCCGGATCGACGGTTAGGCCGGCCAACCTGATGGGCCGCCCGGAAATCTCACCTGATGAGAGGCATATTTGCTGGATTGTGTAGCACGTGGGGGTTTATGAGCGCTGCGACAGGTAGGTATCACCGGGATTCATGACACACCGGGTGGAACGGAGCTAAGCTCCCTACGCGCACCTCGTGTCAGCGGGGAGCTAGCCGCGCTCGTGCCTGACCGCGATCACGGCGGCCTGGGTGCGGTCCTGCACGCCGAGCTTGGCCAGCACCGAACTCACGTGCGCCTTCACCGTCTTCTCCGAGACGGTCAGCGCCCGGGCGATCTCCCGGTTGGACCGGCCCTTGGCGATCTCGGCCAGCACCTCGCGCTCCCGGCCGGTGAGCGCGTCCAGGCCGGCCACCGGGTTCCAGCCGCCGCCGTTGCGGACCAGGGAGCCGGCCGCCTCCGGCGCGAGCAGCAGGTGCCCGTCGTGCACCGAGCGGATCGCCCGGACCAGCGCGTCCGGGTCCACGTCCTTGTACACCACCCCGGCCGCGCCCGAGCGCAGCGCCCGGCTGGCCGAGGCGGGTTCGGTCGCGCTGGTGAGCACGAGCACCCGGGCCGTGCTGCCGTTGGCTTTGAGCTGGGTCAGCACGGCGATGCCGTCCATGCCGGGCAGCTTGAGGTCGAGGAGGACGACGTCCGGGGAGAGTTCGGCGGCCAGGGCGAGCGCGGTGGCGCCGTCGCCGGCCTCGCCGGCCACCTCGATCCCGTCCTGCACCTCGAGCAGCACCCGCAGGCCGCGCCGGACCACCGGATGGTCGTCCACGATCAGCACCGAGATGGGTGTGGTCATCGGGCCGCCTTCCCCGGGACGGTCATCCGCACCGTGGTTCCCTTCGGGCCGGACCTGATGGCCAGCCGCCCGCCCGCCGCCGCGGCGCGCTCGCGCATCGATTCGAGCCCGAGCCCGGGGCCGCTGGACGGCGCGTCCGGGGCGAACCCGTGGCCGTCGTCGGACACCTCCAGCACGACCAGGCGCGGGGTCTTGGACAGGGCGACCGTGACGCAGGACGCGCCCGCGTGGCGCAGCGCGTTGTGCAGCGCCTCCTGCGCCACCCGGTACAGCGCCGCTTCCGCGTTCTGGCGCAGCGGCGGCAGGCAGGCGGCGGTGAACGCGACCGGGACGCCGTGCGCCCGGCCGGCCAGCACCGCGTACCGGCGCAGCGATTCGGCCAGCCCGGCGGCTTCCAGGTCCGGCGGGGTCAGGCCGTCGATGACCGCGCGGAGCTCGGCGTGGGCTTCGGCGCCGAGCTCGCCGACCACCTCGATCTCGGCCCTGATCCGTTTGGAGTCGGGCGGCTCGCGGGCGGCCAGCACCGCGGCGGCCCGGGCGTGCGCCCGGATGCTGAACAGCTTCTGCGTGACCGCGTCGTGCAGGTCACGGGCCAGCCGGGACCGTTCCTGCACGACGGACAGCTCGCGGCTGCGCTCGTACAGCCGCGCGTTGGTCAGCGCGATCGCGGCGTGCGCGGCGAACAGCGAGAGGATCTCCTCGTCGCGGTCGGTGAACCCGTGCTTCTCGGCCGCCGCGGAGACCTTGTTGGCCGCGAAGATGATGCCGAGGATCTGGTCCCCGTCCCGGACCGGGACGCCGAGGAAGTGCGACATCTTGGGGTGCGCGGCCGGCCAGCCCTCGAACCTGGGGTCCTTTTGGATATCCGGGAGCCGTTCCGGCTTGCCCTGGTTGAGCAGCACGGCGAGCATCCCGTGCCGCCGCGGCAGCGGGCCGATCGCCGCCCACTCGGCGTCGCTGATCCCGTCCACCACGAACTCGGCGAACGAGTCGCCCGCATCTGGCACGCCCAGCGCGGCGTAGCGCGCGCCGACCAGGGAGCGGGCCGAGCGCACGATCACCTGCAGCACGTCGCGCACGGACATGTGCCGGGTGACGGACAGCACCGCCTGGCTCACCTGGTACAGCTCGTCGAGTCCTTCACTCATATGGCTCTGACGTTAGCCCGGCCGGGCCGGGGCTCGCATCGGGCCGGGGTCTTAGGACTATCGGCGGAGGACGGGCGGGGCTGGTGGCCGATGTGCCCGGGCGCGGCGCTGCCTAGCGTCTGTTGGTATGAGCACAGCTTTGATAACGGGAGCCTCCCGCGGGCTCGGCCGGGCCCTGGCGGCCGGCCTGGCGCGCGCCGGCTTCGACCTCGTCATCGACGCGCGGGACGCCGCCGCGCTGGACGCAGCCGCGGGGGCGCTGCGTGCTAGCGGTGGCCCCGGCGCGCCGCGGCCAGGCAGTAGCGTCACCGCCGTGCCGGGCGACGTCACCGACCCGGCGCACCGGGCCGCGCTGCTCGCGGCCTGCGCGGGCCGGCTCGACCTGCTGGTGAACAACGCGGGCACGCTGGGCGCCAGCCCGCTGCCCGCGCTGGCCGACTACCCGGCGGACGAGCTGCGCGCCGCGTTCGAGGCGAACGTGATCGCGCCAATCGCGCTGACCCAGCTGGCGCTGCCGCTGCTGCGCGCCAGCGGCGGCGCGGTGCTGAACATCACCTCGGACGCGGCCGTGGAGGCCTACGCGGGCTGGGGTGGCTACGGCGCGGCCAAGGCCGCCCTGGAGCAGGCCTCGAACGTGCTGGCCGCCGAGGAGCTCGGGGTCCGCGTGTGGTGGGCCGACCCCGGCGACCTGCGCACCGACATGCACCAGCTGGCCTTCCCCGGCGAGGACATCTCGGACCGGCCCGAACCCTCCTCGGTCGTGCCCGCGTTCGTCCGGCTGGTCAGCGAGCGGCTGCCGAGCGGCCGGTACCGCGCGGCGCACCTGATGCCCCGCGAGCCGGCGAGCTCATGACCGCGCTGGACGAGTTCAGGCTGGACGAGTTCACGCTGCCGGCTTCGCTGGAGGCGCACGAACCGCCCGAGGCGCGCGGCCTGCCCAGGGACGGGGTGCGGATGCTGGTCAGCCGGCGGGCGTCCGGCGAGGTCAGCCACCACGGCTTCGCCGAGCTGCCCGGCCTGCTGCTCCCGGGTGACCTGCTGGTGATCAACACCACGGCCACCTTGCCGGCCCAGGTCCGGGTGTCGGCCGAGCTGGCGGTGCACTTCTCCGGGCCGCGGCCGGACGGATCGTGGCTGACCGAACTCCGGCAGGTCACGGGCAAGACCACGGTGCCGAACGGTCGTGGCTATCCCGGTCAGCGACTGATCCTGCCCGGCGGGGCGGTCCTGTTCCTGGAGGGACGGGCCACGAACCGGCTGTGGCGGGCGCGTTTGTCGGTTGCAGTAATACCGTACCTACTGAAGTTCGGCCGCCCGATCCGGTACTCCTACGTGCCGCGGGACTGGCCGCTGTCGCACTACCAGACGGTGTTCGCGCGCGAGCCGGGCAGCGCGGAGATGCCCAGCGCCAGCCGCCCGTTCTCGCCGTCCGTGGTCACCCGGCTGGCGTCCGCCGGGGTGCTGATCGCCCCGCTCACGCTGCACTGCGGGGTGTCCTCGCTGGAGGGCGACGAGGACCCGTACCCGGAACCGTACGACGTGCCGCCCGCAACGGCCGAACTGGTCAACCACGTGCGGGCGCGCGGCAACCGGGTCATCGCCGGGGGGACCACCGTGGTCCGCGCGCTGGAGACGGTGGCGCTAGGTGGTTCGAATGGCTCCGGCGGCTCCGGCGGTTCCGGCGGGCGGGTGACCGCCGGGGCGGGCTGGACGTCGCACGTGGTCACCCCGCAGACCGGGGTCAGGGCGGTGGACGGGCTGCTCACCGGGCTGCACGAGCCGCGCTCCTCGCACCTGCGGATGCTGGCCGCGTTCGCCGGGCCGTCGTTGCTGAGCCGCTGCTACCAGGCCGCGGTCGACGCCGGGTACCTGTGGCACGAGTTCGGCGACGTTCACCTGCTGCTGCCCTGATGGCGGGGCGGTTCGGGTAGCCTGACGCCGCGATGAAAACTCCGCGGACCTCGCTGCTCATCACGCTGACCGGCCGGGACCGGCCGGGGGTGACCTCCAGGCTGTTCGGCGCGCTGGCCGGGCACCCGCTGTCCGTGCTGGACGTCGAGCAGGTGGTGATCCGGGGCCGGCTGGTGCTCGGCGTGCTGCTCGGCTGCGACCAGCAGCCCGACCTGAACGCCATCTTCGGGGCGGTCCAGGCGCTGGCCGCCGACCTCGGCCTGGAGGCCGAGTTCACGATGGGTTCGGGCGATCCGGCCCCGCGGAGCGGGCAGCTGCACGTCACCCTGCTGGGCAGCCCGCTGGCGCCCGCCGCCATCACCGCCATCGCCGGCCGGATCGCGGCCAGCGGGGCTAACATCGACCGCATCGGCAGGCTGGCGCGGCAGCCGGTGACCTGCATCGAGCTGGAGGTTTCCGGGGGCGATCCGGGGTTGCTCCGGGAAGACCTGGCCCGCGCCGCGGTGGAGCAGGGCATCGACGTGGCCGTCCAGCGCGGCGGGCTGCACCGGCGGGCGCTGCGGCTGATCGTCATGGACGTGGACTCCACACTCATCCAGGACGAGGTGATCGACCTGCTGGCCGAGCGGGCCGGCTGCGCCGCGGAGGTGGCCAAGGTCACCGCGACCGCCATGGCGGGCGAGCTGGATTTCACCGCGTCACTGCGGGAGCGGGTGTCGCTGCTGGCCGGGCTGCCTGAATCGGTCTTGGACGAGGTCCGGGCCGGGCTGCGGCTGACCGCGGGCGCGCGCACGCTGATCGGGACACTGAGCGGCCTGGGCTACAAGTCCGGCATCGTCAGCGGCGGCTTCATCCAGGTGATCGCGCCGCTGGCGGCCGAGCTCGGCATCGACTACGTGGCCGCCAACGAACTCGAGATCGCCGCGGGCAAGCTGACCGGGCGGCTGGCTGGCCCGGTCGTCGACCGGTCGGGGAAGGCCGACGCGCTGCGCCGGTTCGCCGCCGAGGCCGGGGTCCCGCTGTCCCAGGCGGTCGCGGTGGGCGACGGCGCGAACGACCTGGACATGATCGCCGCGGCCGGGCTCGGCGTGGCGTTCAATGCCAAGCCGGTGGTCCGGGACGCGGCCGACACCTCGCTCAGCGTGCCGTACCTGGACGCGATCTTGTACCTGCTCGGCATCTCCAGCGACGACGTAGCCACCGGCGCATAGCGCCGCGTGCGGCAGGGGTGCGACGTCTTCATGATCGCGAAGACTTTGCTACTGCAGGGAGTAGTAAACCCTTCGTGATCATGGAATCAACCTCTGCGGAGCACGGCGGCCGACTGTGACAGTAACAGCATAGTGGTAGCGGTGCTGGAGTGACTAGCGTGGCCATAGCGACGGGAGCGGGGTGGGAGTGGAGGCTGAAGGCGAGGAGCGGGGAGCTTGAGGGGGGCGGGGCCCGGAGGGCGCGCTACTCGGTGTGCTTGGCGGCGGGTTCGCGGTCCGCGGTTCCCTCGGCGGCGATGGTCTCGGGGGCATCGGGGGCCGGGGTGGTGGCACCTTCCACGGCGGGTGAGACGGCGCCGGTCACCTCGGTGCCGGCCGGAGTCTCCTCGCCCATGCCGTGCGAGCGGCGCTTGGAGATCACGATCGCGACGACGATGACGATCACGGCGCCGACGGCGACGCCGACCCGCAGGCCGGTGTTGCCGCTGTACTTGACCACGCTGGTGGCGATCAGCAGGGAGACCAGGTTCATCACCTTGATCAGCGGGTTGATGGCCGGGCCCGCGGTGTCCTTGAACGGGTCGCCCACGGTGTCGCCGACGACGGTGGCGGCGTGCGCCTCGGAGCCCTTGCCGCCGTGGTTGCCGTCCTCGACCAGCTTCTTGGCGTTGTCCCAGGCGCCGCCGGAGTTGGCCAGGAACACCGCCATCAGCACGCCAACCGCGATCGCGCCCGCTAGGTAGGAGCCGAGCGGCTGGTAGCCGAGCGCGAAGCCGACCGCGATCGGGGCCAGCACCGCGAGCAGGCCGGGGGTGACCAGCTCGCGCAGGGAGTCCCTGGTGACGATGTCGACCACCCGGCTGTAGTCGGGCTTCTCGGTGTAGTCCATGATGCCCGGGTGGTTACGGAACTGGTTCCGCACCTCGATCACCACCCGCTGCGCGGCCCGGCCCACTGCCGAGATGAGCAGGCTGGCGAACAGGAACACGATCGAGGCGCCGATGATGACGCCGACCAGGATGTTCGGCTTGGCCACATCCAGGTTGAAGGCGCCGGCCGCCTTACCGCTCAGGGCCGACTCCACCGAGGTGCGGAACGAGCCGAACAGCGCGGTCGCGGCGAGCACCGCGGTCGCGATCGCGATGCCCTTGGTGATCGCCTTGGTGGTGTTGCCGATGGCGTCCAGCGTGGTCAGCGCCTGCGCGGCGTCGCCCTCGACGTCGCCGGACATCTCCGCGATGCCCTGCGCGTTGTCGGTGACCGGGCCGAAGGAGTCCATCGACACGATCACGCCGACCGTGGTCAGCAGGCCGAGGCCGGCCATGGCCACCGCGAACAGCGCGATGGTGGCGTTGCCGGTGGCCAGCAGGTAGGCGCCGAACACCGCGCCGCCGATCAGCAGCGCCGAGTACACCGCGGACTCCATGCCGGTGGACACGCCGGACAAGATGACGGTGGCCGCGCCGGTCTCGCTGCTCTCGCCGATGTCCCGCACCGGGCGCCGGTTGGTCTCGGTGAAGTACCCGGTGAGCAACTGGATGGCGCTGGCCAGCACGATGCCGATCAGGATTGCGCCGAGCGCGATCCACCGCGGGTCGCCAGTGTAGATCCGGACGCTCAGGTCGGTGACGCCCGTGAAGCTCCGGAAATGCGCGGGCAGGAAGGTAAAGCAGGCGACGGCCACGCCGATGGCCGAGATGATCGCGGAGATGAAGAAGCCGCGGTTGATGGCGGTCATCCCGCTGCGGTCACCGCGCCGCGGCGCGACCGAGAAGATGCCGATGATCGCGGTCAGGACGCCGATGGCCGGGATGATCAGCGGGAAGACCAGACCCTTGTCGCCGAATGCCACCTTGCCCAGGATCAGCGAGGCCACCAGCATGACCGCGTAGGACTCGAACAGGTCCGCCGCCATGCCCGCGCAGTCGCCCACGTTGTCGCCCACGTTGTCGGCGATGGTGGCGGCGTTCCGCGGGTCGTCCTCGGGGATGCCCTGCTCGACCTTGCCGACCAGGTCCGCGCCCACGTCGGCGGCCTTGGTGTAGATGCCGCCGCCGACACGCATGAACAGCGCCAGCAGGGCCGCGCCGAAGCCGAATCCCTCCAGGACGCTCGGCGCGTTGGCCTTGTAGATCAGCACCACGATGGCGGCGCCGAGCAGGCCCAGGCCGACGGTGAACATGCCGGCCACGCCGCCGGTGCGGAACGCGATCCGGAACGCCCTCCGCTCGCCGCCATCACGCGCCGCCGCCGCCACCCGGACGTTGCCACGGGTGGTCAGCGTCATGCCGACAAACCCGGTCAGCGCCGAGAACAGCGCGCCGACCAGGAAGAAGATGCTGCGGCCCCAGCGCACCCCGGTACCATCCGCGGGGAGCAGGAGCAGCACGAAGAAGATGATGACAACGAAAACGCCGAGGGTCCTGAACTGCCGGCGCAGGTAAGCCGCGGCGCCTTCCTGCACCGCCTTGGCGATTTCTTGCATCCGCTGGGTCCCCTGGCTGGCCGCCAGTACCTCCCGCACCAGCACGCCGGCCACGCCCAGGGCGAGCAGCGCGATGACGGCGACGATGATGACCCAGGTCAGGTTGGAGCCGCTCACGCTGACGGGTTCCGCCGGCAGCGCAGAGACATGCCTGAACATTCGACCTCCTGGAAAACCGAACGGAAGACGTTGCCGATCGGGATTAGACGAGTGGCCGGGAGTCTACGCACGCGCGGGCCGAACCACTAACATCGGACGCTTCCTAACAAGTTCGTGACCTTCTCGTTATCGCCACGACATGACAGTGTAACGGTTGGCGGCGGGCTGAAACGCAGTGCGTGCCGTGCCGATGACGGGCACGGCACGCATGCTTGATGAACGGGCTGGCACGCTGCTGGCTCAGCGCGCTGCTGGCTCAGCAGGCCGCGGCGGCCGACGGCCAGCTCATCCGGACGCTCACGCCTGAACTGGTGGACGAGACGTGCACGTCTTCGGCTAGGCCCGAGATCACGGCCAGGCCGAAGCCGACCGGGATCCCGGGGTCGTCCGCGCCCTGGACCAGGGTGGCGTTGCCATGCCCGTTGGCGCCGGTGGTGGCGCCGTGCAGGGTGGCGTTGCCCGCCGGGGCATGGTCGCTCACCACGACGACGAACCGCTCCCCCTGGTCGGTCATCTCGATCTTGACCGGCTCGGCCGGGCAATGCCGCCGGTGTGCCTCGACCGCGCGCGAGCACGCCTCGCCCACGGCCAGCCGCACCTCGTCGAGCAGCGCTTCGTCCACCCCGCTCCGCCGTGCTACCGCGGTGGCAACCAGCCGCGCGGTGCGCACGTGCGCGGGCAGCGGGGTGAAGGTGACTTCTACGGTGGCCATCGGCTCGGCCGGGCTCCGGCTGCGCTACTTCTCGAGCTTCTTGGCCGCGATGGCCTCGTCCACCGTGGTGTGGATGCCGAACACCTTCGTCAGGCCGGTGATCCTGAAGATCTTGAGGATGCGCTCCTGCGTACACACAAGATCGAGCGAGCCGTCGTGCGCCCGCACCCGCTTCAGCCCGCCGACCAGCACGCCAAGCCCGGTGGAGTCGAGGAACTCGACCTTCTCCATGTTGACGACGAGTTGGTAGTTGTTCTTGTTGACGAGATCGATCAGCAGCTCACGGAGCCGCGGGGCCGTGTAGACATCGATCTCACCCTCGACATCGACGACCTCGATGCCGTCCTTGTTGTAGTGACCCAGCTTCAGATCCACAAAGTCCTCCAGCGCCATGCACGGCGTCATCTCAGCGTCCCGCACCAGGCGCGGGGGCTCACTAGCAGAGCCTAGGGCGTGATCGCCTGCGGCATTCAACCACGCTCCGGTGTCATGTCTATACGAAATCATGCCTCCCGGCACCCCTTGGCGGGGCGACACACGGAAAATCTCCGATGATCGGCGACCGGGATGTCACACTGATAAGGCTGTGTCGACCCTGACTCCCCTTCCCCCGGCTCTTCCCCCAGCCGGCCCGGTTATGCCTGCGACCGTTCCGGCGGGTGACCCCGCGGACGGGGCCGGGAACCGCGCCCTGGGCATCCTGCTCGACGACCCCGGGGCGGGCCGCCCCGTGCACGTCGAGCACATCCCGGCGCGGGCCGGCCAGGAGGTGCCGTGGCCGTCGTGGGTGCCCGCGCCGGTGGCCGATGCCTTCGCGGGCCGCGGCATCCGCGCGCCATGGAGTCACCAGGCGCTGGCCGCCGACCACGCGCGGGCCGGCCGGAACGTGATCATCTCCACCGCGGCGGCGTCCGGCAAATCCCTCGGGTACTTGCTGCCCGCGCTCACCGCGGTGCTGGCGGGCGACACCGTGCTCTACGTCACGCCGACCAAGGCGCTGGCCGCCGATCAGCTCCGCTCGATCCGCGCGCTCGGCCTGCCGGGGGTGCAGGCGGCCGTCTTCGACGGCGATTCGACCCGGGCCGAACGGGACTGGGCGCGCAGCCACGCACGGTACCTGCTCACCACGCCCGACATGCTGCACCGGGCGCTGCTGCCACGGCACAACCGCTGGTCCGGATTTTTCGGCCGGCTGAGCTACGTGGTGGTGGACGAGTGCCACGGGTACCGGGGAGTGTTCGGCTCGCACGTGGCGCACGTGCTGCGGCGGCTGCGCCGGGTGGTGGCGCATCACGCTCCGGCTGACGGCGACGGCCGGCCGCGGCCGGTGTTCGTGCTCGCCTCGGCCACGGTCGGGGCGCCGGGTGACTGCGCCCGGCTGCTGACCGGCCTGGACGCCGAGGAGATTACCGAGGACGGCTCGCCGCGCGGGCCGCTGGCCTTCGCGCTGTGGGAACCGCCGCTGACCGAGTTCCGCGGCGAGGCGGGCGTCCGGCTGCGCCGCACCGCCACCGCGCAGGCGGCCGACCTGCTCGGGCGGCTGGTCAGGCAGAACGTCCAGACGCTCGCCTTCATCAGGTCCCGGCGCGGCGCCGAGGCGGTCGCGCTGGCCGCGCGCCGGTCCCTGGAAACGCCGGGGGAGGCCAAGGTGGCGGCCTACCGCTCGGGGTACCTGCCCGAGGACCGGCGGCGGCTCGAAGCGGCGCTGTCCGACGGGAGCCTGATCGGGCTGGCCACGACCACGGCGCTCGAGCTCGGGGTCAACATCACGGGCCTGGACGCGGTGCTGATCGCGGGCTGGCCCGGTACGTTCAGCGCGCTGTGGCAGCAGGCGGGCCGGGCCGGGCGCGGCGGGCAGGCCGCGGCCGCGGTGCTGATCGCCCGGGACGACCCGCTGGACACCTACCTGGTCAGGCACCCGGAGATGCTGCTGCGGCACCCGGTCGAGGCCACCGTCATGGACCCGGACAACCCGTACGTGCTCCGCCCGCACCTGTGCGCGGCCGCCACCGAACTAGCCCTGACCGAGCAGGACCTGGACATCTTCGGCCCGGCGGCGCGGACGGCGGTCGACGAGCTGACCCGGGCCGGGCGGCTGCGCCGCCGGCCGGCCGGCTGGTTCAGCATGCGCCGGGACGCGGCCGCGGCGCTGGGGCTGCGCGGCGCCGGGCTGGCGCCGATCCGGGTGGTAGAGCGGGCCACCGGCCGCCTGGTCGGCACGGTAGACGAGGCCTCGGCCCACCTGATCGTGCACGAGGGCGCCGTCTACGTGCACCAGGGCGACAGCTACCTGGTCCAGACGCTGGACCTGGCCGACCGGGTCGCCCTAGTCGAGGCGGGCGAGCCCGGCTACACCACCACCGCCAAGACCGCGACCGAGGTGGAGATCCGCGGCGAGCTGCGCGCGGCGGCCTGGGGCCCCGCCGAGGTCAGGTTCGGCGACGTGCAGGTGACCCGGCAGGTGGTCAGCTTCACCCGCAGGTGCGCCGACACCGGCGCGCTGATCGGCGAGGTCCCGCTCGACCTGCCGCCGCGGCACCTGGTGACCCGGGCGGTGTGGTGGACGCTATCGGAGGAGGCGGCCGGCTCGCTGGCCGGCGCGGGCGTCGACCTGGGCGGCGCGGCGCACGCGGCCGAGCACGCCTCGATCGGCCTGCTGCCCTTGTTCGCCACGTGCGACCGCTGGGACATCGGCGGGGTCTCGGCGGCCAGGCACCCGGCCACCGGAAAGCTCACCGTCTTCGTCTACGACGGGCACGACGGCGGCGCCGGGTTCGCCGAGCGCGGCTTCGGCGCCGCCGCGGACTGGCTCCGCGCCACCAGGCAGGCCATCGCCGGCTGCGATTGCGAGTCCGGCTGCCCCTCCTGCGTGCAGTCGCCGAAGTGCGGGAACGGCAACCATCCGCTGTCCAAGCGCGGAGCCGTCGCCCTGCTGGACACGCTGCTCGCCGGGGCGGGGCTGGCCGATACTGGGCTAGCCGATACGGGGTTAGCCGACGCGAGCTGAGGCTCGCCCCTCGGCACCTTCCGGAGAGTGGCAGCAGAAGGCGGCCCCAGAATAGGAGGCGGGCGCCGCCGGGGGGGAGAGCGGCGCCCGCGCGCACGGTTCGGCCCTGGGGGGGGAGGCCGACTCCGTCCTATTTAGGATAGCTGCAAAGTGCCCCCGTATGCGACCACCAGTGTCGGTTTCGCGACGACTAGTTGTGAATCCGCAACAGGTACTCGTTGCAGCGTAACCCAGGACGATTACAACATAACCCGGAGCACCGCTGCTAGGGTTCTGGCTCAGATTCCTACCGGAAGGTAGCTCCGCCCCGTTGCCGGCGTATCTTCGACGCCCACGGCAGCCATCCCGCCCCCAACACCGGACACTGTCCGCAAACAACGCCGAATATCGCCTCGGCCCTCCTGTCCAGCCGTAAAAGCCGCCGAAAGCCGGCTACCGACTTCGCCGGGCCGGAGCGCCGAGTCACTCGTTTACGTTATGTGATCGCGGAAACTGATTGAGATCACGAATTGATCACACGCCAGGGCTATCCAGGCCGGTGATTTCGTCGTAGAAAGGTGCTACGGACGTTCACTCGTCCGGGCACGGCAGCCAGGTACCCACGCGCGACCAGCCGCGGGAGGCGTGTCAAGCCAGGCAGGACCGGTAGCGGCCTGGCTGGCTGACAGAGAAGGTGCACGCTTGGTAGCCAGGCCTGACGTGGTTTTCGCAGCGGCGCCCCGGCCAGGGGCGCCGCTCGCATTTCCGGGCACCGCATCCGCGGCTGGGTTTGCGGCCGGTTCCGGTCGGCTCGGTTTCTGGACGTGCATCTGTGTGCGGTTGTGACGTTACAATCCGGCGAAGCGCTACACATCGGTGTAAATGTCACAACATTCGCGTACCGCCAATTGGGCCAGGCCTCCCGGACCGGCGGCCCGGCCGGTATGCTCGCCGCCGCGGCACGGTGCTACCGGGGCCTGTAACACGGGGCCTGAAACGCCGTACCGGTCCTCGGTGCTGACCGTTCACGAGCACCAACGATAGCCTTGGACTTTGCCGAACATGAGCGAGCCCCGAGGAGCAATCGGACGCGGGTGCCCTAGAGCCGTGCGGGAGCGCGGGTAGTGGTCCGCACACGAGGGAGATGGGACGGATGGTCCGCAGCGAAGTGCCGGAACCCACCGGCGATGGCCAGTCACTTGGGGATCTCGTCGCCCTGGCGGCCAAGGACGTGTCCCAGCTGATCAGGTACGAGATCGACCTGGCCAAGACCGAGCTGAAGGGCGACGTGCGGCGGATCGGGCTGGCCGGGGCCCTGGGCGGCGTCGCTGCCTTCGTGGCCTGCCTGGTGCTCGTCCTGCTGTCCATCGCGCTGGCGTTCGGCCTGATCGCACTCGGCATCTGGCCATGGGCGGCCTTCCTCATCGTGTCCGGCGCCTACGTGCTGTTCACGGTCCTCGTACTCGGGATCGCCTACCTGAAGCTGCGGCGGCTGTCCGGGCTGAAGAAGACGCGCGAGACCGTGACCGAGGGTCTCGGGATACTCCGGCACGACGATCAGCTGCCCGATGGCCAGCTCCCCGGTGGCCAGCAGCCCGAGATCGCCGCGCGCAAGACCGGGTGAGGTGACCGTGATGGCCGGCGGCGCCGACGCCGTGGTCCAGATCGGCGGCCCCTGGGCGCACAGGTCGATCTCTGCTAACGGCACCCGCTTCCATGCCGCCGAGGCCGGCGACGGGCCGCTGGTGCTGCTCCTGCACGGGTTCCCCGAGTTCTGGTGGACCTGGCGCCACCAGCTGGCGGTGCTGCCCGAGGCGGGTTTCCGCGCGGTCGCGGTGGACCTGCGCGGCTACGGCGGCAGCGACAAGCCACCCCGCGGCTACGACCTGGTCACGGCGGCCTCGGACGCGGCCGGGCTGGTCCGGGCGCTCGGCGAGGCCAACGCGATCGTGGTCGGCCACGGCCTGGGCGGGCTGGTCGCCTGGACGCTGGCCGCGTACTACCCCAAGGTAATCAGGCGGCTGGCCGTGATCTCGATGGCGCACCCGGTGCGGATGCGCGCCTCGGTGGTCACCGACCTGTTCGGCCAGGGCCGCCGCAGCGGTTACGCGCTCGCGTCCCAGCTGCCGATCTGGCCCGAGCGCCAGCTGCTGAAGGGCGGCGCCTACCGGGTGGGGAGGCTGCTGGAGAAGTGGTCCGCCCCGGGCTGGCCCGACCCGGAGACCGAGCAGATCTACGAGCGGGCCATGCGGATCCCGTCCGCCGCGCACTCCGCCCTGGAGTACCACCGCTGGCTGGCGCGCAGCGGCGTGCGGCCCGACGGGCTGCGCTACGCCCGGCACATGCGGACTCCCATCGCGGCCCCCGTCCTGCACCTGCACGGCGCCGTGGACACCTGCGTGCTGCCGCAGACCGCGCGCGGCGCCGGGCGCTACGTCGACGGCCCGTACCGCTGGCGGGTGATCGACGGCGCCGGGCACTTCCCGCACGAGGAACGCCCGGAGGTGCTGGACACCGAGCTGCTCGGCTGGCTGGCCGACCCGGAACCGGAGCGGTGACGCGGGATCGCGACCCGGCCGGGCGCCCGCGCAACGCGCGCCCGCGCGACGGCCTGGGGCGGCCGCTGGACCGCGCCGGCGGCCCTGGTTCCGGGGCGGACCGGATCCCCGACGACCTGGTGATCACCGGGGGCGAGGCGGCCGCGCTGGCCGACCGGCTGCTCCGCGACGGGCGCCCGTTCCACGCGCACGAGGTCCTCGAGGCGGCCTGGAAATCCGGTCCGGCCGCCGAACGTGACCTGTGGCAGGGCCTGGCCCAGATCGCGGTCGGGCTGACCCACGCCAGGCGCGGCAACGCCCGCGGCGCGGTCGCCCTGCTCAGCCGCGGCGCCGATCGCGTCCGCGGCTACCAGGACGGGGCGGCCTCCCCGCGCGGGGCGGGCTCCCAGCGGGCGGCGGGGCGGCCGGCCAGCCCGTTCGGTATGAATGTTGCTTTCTTCCTGACGGCAGCCGACGACCTGGCCGCGCGTATCGAACGGGACGGCCTGGACGCGATCCCGCTCGCCGACCTGTCCCCCGGGCTGCTGGCTGAGTTAGGTGGTTGATCGGGGAAGGGGCGGGTTAGTCGCAGTACATGGTGGAGACGGCGGTGGTGGAGCGCTCGCCGGCCTGGGCGTCGGCGTGCACCTGGGCGGCGGTGAGGGCGAAGCCGGTGTCGTCGACACCGACCGCGGCGGCGAACACCACGCCGTAGACGCTGCCGTCGGAGGCCAGCAGCGGCCCGCCGGAGTTGCCCGACTCGACCACGGCCCGGATCTCGTAGATCTGCCGGGTGACCGTGGCGGTCTGGTAGATGTTCGGGCCCTGGGCGTTCTGGATGCCGCCGATCCTGGCGGGCACGGCGTGCAGTCGCGTCGCGTCCAGCGGGTAGCCCGCGACCACGGCGCTGGCGCCGGGGTTGGCCTGGCCGGCGAAATGGAGCGGGCTCAGGTTGAGCCCCGGCACGTACAGCACGGCCACGTCCACCTGCGGGTCGTAGAACACCACGGTGGCGTCCAGCCGCTGGCCGGCCGGGGTGGTGACGGTCTGCTGCTGCGTCACCCCGGCCACCACGTGCGCGTTGGTCATGACGTGGTTCCGCGAGATGACGAAGCCCGAGCCCTCGATGGAACGCTGGCAGCTCGGCGCGATCCCCTGTATCCGGACCACCCGGTTCGCGGCGGCGCGGAAGCCCGCGCTGCCCACCACGTTCGGGTCGGGGGCCGGGATAGCCAGGATGCGTTCCGCGCCGATGCCGCTGAACACCTGGGCGTAGGTGCTGTTGTTGGCCAGCAGCCTGCGGAAATCGCTGAACATCGTCTTGGCGGGCGTGGGCATGAACTTGTCCAGCGTCTGCAGCGCCAGGGAGTTGTTCACCTGCTGGTCGACCACGGGGAACGGGGACCCGTTCAGCACCGAGCCGACCACCCACGCGATCAGCAGCACCGAGACCATGCTGACCACCGAGCCGCCCACCGAGTCGAGGGCGGTCGCCGAGCGCCAGGTCACCGTGGACCGCATGGCGGCGCCGATGGAGGAGGCGATGAACTGCCCGATCACCGCGAAGCTCACCAGCAGGACGACCGCGATGATGTCCTGCTGGGTCTGGCCGCCGACCAGGGCGCGGGAGATGGCCGGGCCGAACTCGGCGCCGAGCAGGGCGCCGCCGACGAAGCCGACGAAGCTGAGCACACCGACGATGAAGCCCTGCCGGTATCCGGACACGGCGAACGCGGCCACGATCACGATCAAGATGAGGTCGAGCACATCACCGCGCACGAGCTAACGGTATAGCGTTTTCGCCGTTGTCAAGGCCCTGAGCGAATTTCACCTGTCGGCGACGACGCCGGGATCCCACGGCTTCTCCCAGCCGCCCAGCGCGAGCAGCCGGTCCACAAGCGCGGCAGTGAAACCCCAGATGAGCAGCCCGCGTACCCGGAACGCGGGGCTGCTGCGCCCGCCGGGCAGCCGCAGCATCAGGCGGGTGGCGGGATCGGCCAGTTCGGCCACGCTGACGCGTTCCACCGCGGCCACCTCCCCCGCGTCGACGGGGCCCACCGCGGACGGGGTGCGCCACCAGGCCAGCACCGGGACGACCCGGAACCCGGTCCGCTCGATGAAGACCTCCGGGAGGGTCCCCACCACGTCGACGCCGCCGGGATCCAGGCCGACCTCCTCGGCCGCTTCGCGCAGCGCGGCGCCGACCGGGCCGCCGTCACCGTCGTCGATGACGCCGCCGGGGAAGGCCGGCTGGCCCGCGTGCAGCCGGAGGCCGTCGCTGCGCTGGATGAACAGCAAGTCGGGCCCGTTCGGCCCGTCGCCGAACAGGACCAGCACGGCCGACGGCCTGCCGCCGGTGGCGGGCGGCGCGAGCGGCGCCGGGACCTCCATCGTCCCGGCCGCGTGGGCCAGCCGGAGCAGCCAGGACGGGGCCGGCTCGGGCACGGCTGGCTCGGGCTGGGCCGGCTCGCGGCCCGGGGTCACGAGAACGGGCCGGGCTTGACGAGCTTCGCGGCCACCTTCGGGTCGGTGGGCCCCTCGCCGTAGGAGGGGCACAGGTGGGCCAGCCCGCAGGCGCCGCAGGCGGGGCGGCGCGAATGGCAGACCCGCCGGCCGTGCCAGATCATCCGCTGCGACAGGTCGGTCCAGTCCTTGCGCGGGATGAGCGTGGCCACCTGCTCCTCGATCTTCACCGGGTCCAGGTCCGTGGTCCAGCCGAACCTGCGGGCCAGCCGCCCGAAGTGCGTGTCCACGGTGATGCCGGGGACGCCGAAGGCGTTGCCGAGCACCACGTTCGCCGTCTTGCGGCCCACGCCGGGCAGGGTGACCAGGTCCTTCAGCCGTCCCGGGACCTCCCCGCCGAACTGCTCGCAGAGCGCCTGCCCCAGGCCCATCAGGCTGGTGGCCTTGGCGTGGTAGAAGCCGGTCGACTGGATGATCTTCTCGAGCTCCTCGCGGTCGGCGCCCGCGTAGTCCGCGGCCGTGGGGTAGCGGCCGAACAACGTCGGGGTCACCAGGTTGACCCGCTTGTCCGTGGTCTGCGCGGACAGGATCGTCGCGACGAGCAACTCGAGCGGGGTCGTGAAGTTCAGCTCGGTGTACACGTCCGGATAGAGCACGGCCAGTTCCCGGGCAATCCGGCGGGCGCGCCTGACCAGCGCGGTACGCGAAGGGGGCTCGGCGGTCACCGTTCCAGCTTAGAACCGCTACGACCCCGACGGATCCGGGACCGTGGTGTCCGACGGGGACGCCGACGTCGGCGAGGGTGACGGCGCCGGCGACGAGGCGGACGGCGTCGGGTGCGGGTACGGGCGCGGGTGCCGCACCGGCCGCGTCACGGGACCACTGCCCGGCGGCGCCGACCAGGTGATCTGGACCAGCTGGGACGCTGAGGCGGCCGAGTCGAAGGTCAGGGTCGCGCTCCCCGCCGGGGTGCCCCGGGTGACGGTCACGGCCAGCGTGACGCTCTGCCCGGCCGCCAGCGTGCCGCCGGTGCTGCCGAGGCTGACCTGGTTCGGCGCGGAACTGCTGGCCGACCAGCGGACCGGCCCGTCCAGCGCGGTCAGGGTGATCCTCCCGGCCGAGCCGGTGCCGACGTTGACGCTGCCCGCGGACAGCTGCAGGGTGCCCGGCGACGCGCTCGTGGCGGGGCCGGCCGGGTGGCCCGCGGCGCTGTTCCGGGTGGTGGCCGGAGCCCGGGCGGGCGACAGCGGCTGGGTGACGGCGGTGAACAGCACCCGGTTCCGGCCGCCCGCGGTGCTGACCAGCGGGGGCGGGGTGGCGAGCTGGGTCCGCGACAGCCCGGCGGCCTCGTTACCCGACGAGACCCTGCCCGGGTTCGCGGTGCCCAGGCCGGACGTCTGCGGCCCCGTCCCGGTCGACGTGCCCGCCGCCACGGGCGTGACCTCGCGGACCGCGACGGGCGGGCGCGACGACCCGGCCAGGGCGAAGGCCGAGGTGATGACCACGGCCGAGGCGACCGCGCCGACCCCGGCGATCACCAGGCTGGTCCGGCGGCCACGGGGAGCCCGGGCGGCTGGTACGGGCGCAGGGGTGAAGGTCGGGAGGGGCCCTGAGTCGCGGGCGACCGGGCGGGGTCCCGGGACGACCGGCCGGGGCGCCGGGACGGGCTGGACGCGGGAGGCCAGCGGGGTGACCGAGGGCGGGGGCTGGACCAGCGCGGCCAGCGGAAGGTCGACGGGGGGCGCGGCCGGCTCGGCGGGCGCGGCCGGCTCGGGGGGCGGGGCGGTGCGGGAGCCGAGCAGCTCGGCGCGGGCCTGGGGGGACAGGGCCGGGGCCGGGAGCAGGGAGAAGACCCGCGCGGCGGAGACGTTGCGGGGACGGGCTTCGGTGCAGGCCTCGCAGCCGAACGCGTGCTCGAGCACGCGGTCGCGGAGCCGGGGGGTCATCGTGCCGGACCAGCCGGCCAGCACCTCGGCACGGTCCGGGCAGGGGTGGCCGCGACGGGCCAGCACCTCGGCGCCGAGCGCGCGCTCCAGGTTCAGCGTCGCCCGGGTCAGCAGCGCCTGCGCCTCCCCGGCCGGCAGGCCGAGGACCTGACCGAGATCCACCTCGTGCCGGGTGCCGAGCTCGAGCGCCTCGAACTCGGCCGGTTCCAGGCTCATCGCCGCGTTCCACGCCACCAGGCGGTTGTCGGCATCATTGCGGCCAAGGCACACCGGCGCCTCGTCGGCGTCGGCCGCCGGAACGGCCCGGTGCCGGCCGCACGCGGCCCGCGCGAGCGAGTAGAGCCGTGAGCGGGTGGCACCCGCCGGCGCCGCGAGCAGGGTGTCGCGCAGGGCAGTCTGTGCGGTTTCGCGGCTCCTGAGCATGCTCCAGCAGTAAAGGAAGAGCCGGTCACCGTGGGTCTCGAGCAGTTCAGCCGCTGCGATCTTGGGGTAATTCATGGCCAAGAAGGTAGAGCATGACAACTACTCTCAGCTACCTATTCCTCGCAACGCGTGTTCAAAGCCATCCTATTTCCTTAGTGCGCGGGTACGGGGTGTACGGCGCATCTGTCCGGGTCGTAACCGCTGGGAGCGAGCCGGGCGGCCAGCGGGGCGCTCAGCGGGTCGGCCGGGTCCACATGGCGGCCGAGGACCACGACCGCGACGTGGCGGGCGCCCGCGCGCTTGAGGGCGGCGGCCGCGGACTGGGCGCTGGCGCCCGATACCCAGGAGTCGTCGAGGAGCAGGACAGCTCCCGGCCCCGACCGTTCGGCTATAAACCGGTCCGGATTGGGGTCACGGCCCTGCTCGCCCGGCCTGATGACCAGCCCGGTCCTGGGCAGCCGCAGGTACGGGCCGGCCATGTCGAGCAGCGGGTGCGGTCCCGGCCTGCCGGAGCCGGTCGGCACCACGGCCAGGCGGCCGGGAGCGGGCATGCCCGCGTGCCGCCACACGCAGCGGCCGTGGTCGTGCAGGAAGGTGAGCAGCAGGGTCAGCAGCGCGGTACGCGCCGTGGGGTCCGGCGAGCGCCAGGACTTGTAGCGCCACAGGCTGACGGCGAAGGCGGTGCCCTTGACCGCGTAGGAGATGGGCACGACGGCGTCGGCGAGCAGCCCCGGGCCGAGCAGGTCGTGCTGGGCGCACTGGTAGCAACGGGCGTACCCGATCCGGGCCGGGCCGCGGCAGACCGCGCAGATGCCCGGGCGGCCGGCCGGTTCGGGCGGGTAGATGGTGGTCCGGCGGCGCAGGGTGAACCAGGCGCCGGCGGCAGTCGTTGATCCGGGCATGCGGCGATGGTAAAGATGAGCACCGACAAGCAGGCTAAGGCCTGGTCGCAAACGGTGACGACACTAGGCGAAACTTGTCCATCGGGCCGCCTGTCATCTCCTGATACGGCAGAATGAGGCCAGCCAGGAAGGCGGCCGGGCATTGGCGCGGCGTATCCCCGCGACCTGATGTGACCCTTGGCGAGGATTCTGCGTGACCGACAGGAGGGACACCGCATTGCCTGCTGCAAGCCAGCCGGGGTCCCGCGCGGACCGGATCATGTGGGCCACCGTGAACCTCGCCCGCAGGCACTGGATGTTCTGGCTGCTGCTGGCGGGCGGGCTGGTGCTGCGGGGCATCGCCCAGGTCGCCTACGAGCCCGCCCTGCTGTTCATCGACTCGAAGAAGTACATCTTCGGCACCGACTTCACCAACACGATCTGGGGCTCGTTCGACCCGCTCGGCTACTCGCTGCTGATCCTGCGGCCGATCTCGATTCTTGGCCGGAGCCTGGCCTACGCCGCGCTGGCCCAGCACGTCCTGGGGATGGCCATGGCGAGCGCGCTGTACGCGCTGATGCTGCGCCGCGGCGTGTACCGGTGGCTGGCGGCGCTGGCCGTGGCGCCGGTGCTGTTCGACGCCTACCAGCTGAACGCCGAGCAGACGATCATGCCGGACGTGCTGTTCGAGACCCTGCTGGTGGCCGGGATCGTGCTGCTGCTGTGGCAGCGGCGGCCCGGGCTCTTCCTGGTCATCCTGGGCGGGCTGGCGCTCGGCGCGTCCGCCCCGGTGCGCCAGGTGGGCGAGGCGCTGATCGCGCCCGCGCTGATCTACGTGGTGTTCGCCGCGCCGAACTGGCGGCGGCGGCTGCTGCACGGCGCCGTCCTGACGGCCTGCTTCGCGCTGCCGATCGTGGGCTACATGAGCTACTCCGCGGTGATCATGCAGTACGGGTTCGAGCTGTCCAACATGGGCAACGCGTACCTGTACGGGCGGGCGGCGCACGCGGCCGACTGCGCCACGCTGAAGATCCCCGCCGTCGAGCGTCCGCTGTGCCCGAGCGCCTCGGTCTCGGCCAGCCTGGGCGTGGACGGCCTGGTCAACGCGCCCGAGTCGCCGCGGGTGCAGTACGAGCCGGTCAACGTCTACCTGGGCCAGGTCGTCGACACCAACCCCTGGCAGAAGGACCTGGCCTACCACGTGTTCCGGCAGCAGCCCATGCGGGTGGCCGGCGACATCGCGCGTGACTCGGTGAAGATCTTCGCGCTGACCAGGAACACCGAGCAGGGCGACACCCCGATCTCGCGCTGGCAGTTCCAGTTCGGCTATCCCTACTACCCGCCCGGCCTCACCAAGCACGGCTGGAACAGCGCTAACAAGGTCTTCGCCAAGGCGGGCGGCGGCGGGCACGCGCGGGTGCACTGGAAGCCCGACATCGCGCTGCGGTACTACCAGCTGCACGGCGGGTACACGCCGGGGCCGGTCTTCCTGTTCGGGCTGCTGGCCGGGATCGGCGGGATCTTCACCTTCCGGCGGCGCCGGGACTCCGGGCCGGCGCTGGCCTGCCTGCTGATCACCGGGTGCTCGGTGGCCGTGCTGCTGGGCGCGGACCTGTACGAGTTCTCCTGGCGCTATCAGCTGCCGGCCGTGGTCACACTGCCGGCGGCGGGGGCGTTCGGGGTTACCGCGCTGGTCGGGTTCTTCCAGGCGCGGGCGCGGCGGAGCGGGATTGCGGCGGTGGCCGGCGGTGCCCCCGAGGCGGCCGGTGCTGTTGACGCCATGGAGTCTGTTGAGGCCATGGAGTCTGTTGGTGCGGCGGTTTCTGGTGAGTCGGCGGCTGAGGCTGGTGACGCAGCCGACGAGCTGGCGGTGGCCGGATCCGAGCAGGCGGCGCCCTAGCCTCATGCCGGCTCAGGACGACGACGCGGACATCCGCATGCTCGCCTCGGGCGTGGTCTACGAGGACAACTGGATGCGGCTGCGCCGGGACCAGATCGAACGGCGCGACGGCGCCCGCGGCACCTACGCGTTCGTGCAGAAGCGCGACTTCGCGCTGGTCATCCCGGCCGAGAAGGACGGCTTCCACCTAGTCGAGGAGTACCGCTACCCGATCGGGCGGCGCACCTGGTCGTTCCCTCAGGGCGGCTGGCCGCACGGGGAGACGGGCGAGCCCGAGGAGCTGGCCCGGCTCGAGCTCGCGCAGGAGACCGGGCTGCGCGCGCGGGAGCTGGTCCGGCTCGGGGGCCTGCATGTCGCGCACGGGATCACCGACCAGGCCGGCCATTACTTCCTGGCCACCGGGCTGGAACCGGGGACGCCGGAGCGCGAGTCCGAGGAGCAGGACATGCGCCAGGCCTGGATGCCACGGGCCAGGTTCGAGGAGATGATCGGCAAAGGCCTGATCACCGACGACTCCACCGTGGCCGCGTACGCCTTGCTGCTGCTGCACGAGCGGAGCCTGGGCCGGGGCTGAGGCGTTTCCGCGGGGGCGGGCTACTAGCCAGGGGCGTGGGTGGGCTGATATCGGTTATCAGGTGGAGGGAGTGTCGTGATGAGCCGATACGAGAAGGAATTCCGGCGGAGCTTGTCTGATCCGGAGGGTTTCTGGGGGGAGGCGGCGCGGTTGATCGACTGGTACCGGGCGCCGACGGTGGTGCTGGACCGGTCGAGGCCGCCGTTTTACCGGTGGTTCGCGGACGGGGTGATGAACACCTGCTTCAACGCGGTGGACCGGCACGTGCGCGACGGCCGCGGCGGGCAGGCGGCGCTGATCTACGACAGCCCGGTGACCGGCACCGGGCGGACGTACACCTACGCCGGGCTGCTGGATGAGGTGGCGCGGTTCGCCG
>WNFY01000463.1_pt1 | contig 36202 bp, 33 predicted proteins | sample 5400091 | NCBI WGS metagenome assembly WNFY01 (sample SAMN13153364, study PRJNA577476) | soil metagenome | isolation source: 60 cm soil or saprolite under grassland replicate 1 | place: USA:California | collected 2016-06-15 | reverse complement strand
CAACGTTTGGTGTTCCAGGACCAAAGCAGGAATGCAAAGCAACCCAGAGCGAGTACGCCAACACCAAATAGAATCACGCGGAGCTGCGTTGTGGCGAAGACGAAGATCCAGCCGACCAGCGCGATTACCGCTGGGACCGGATAGAGCCACATGCGATACGGACGCGGCATGTCAGGCGCGTTGCGACGCAAGAGCATCAACCCGACTACTTGTCCCATGAATTGCACCAGTATGCGGGTTACAATCAGGGCATCAATCACCGTGCCGAGAGAGAAGAACCCCGCCACGATGGAAATCGCCCCGAGCACGAGCAGCGAGACGTACGGGAAGTCTTTCGTCGGATGCAGTCGGCCGAATACTCGGAAGAAGTAACCGCTCTCTGCGGCGGCAAATGGAATGCGCGAGTAGCCGAGCAGCAGCGCGAACACCGAGCCGAAGGCAGTCCACAGCACGAGCAGTGTGAAGATCGTCGCGACCGTTCCGCCGTAGATCTTCTCCATGAACACCGAGACGATGAAGTTCGATGCCGGGTACTTCTCAGCGGGCACGAACTCGCGCCATGGTACGACGCCGATAATCGAGAAGTTGATTCCGATGTAAATGATTGCGACGGCGATGGTGCTGATCAGGATCGACCGTGGGATGACGCGCCCCGGATCGCGCACTTCGTCACCGATATAGCAGACGTCGTAGTAGCCGAGGTAGTCGTAGATGCCGATGCGCGACGCTGCGCCGAGGCCGAGGAAGAATCCGAGAGAGAAGTTGAACGCGCCAGGTGGAAAGTCGAAGGCGAGACGCGGATTGAAATGAGTGGCTCCGGTGAAAATCACCGCCAGCACTGTGATAAGTGTGCCGATCCAGAGAGAGATGGTGATTTTGGCGATCGACTGGATCCGCCGGTACAGCAGCGCGATGTTGATCAGTCCCACCACGGTGACCAGCGCGATTACCCAGGGCCGTGTCAGTCCCGCCCAGAGGAAACTGGCGTACTGCGCGAAGCCGATGTACCCGGACGCGATCTCGAGCGGCCCGCTCAGCACGAATTGCCAGACGAAGAGGAAGGCCATGAGTCGACCGAAGCGTGCTCTCCCAAACGCTTCGCGCAGATAATTGAACGATCCGCCGGAGCCTGGCATCGCCGCGCCCAGCTCGCTCCACACCATCCCGTCGCAGATCACGATCACCAACGCGACGATCCATCCCAGCATTGCCTGCGGTCCGCCGAGCGCCGACATAAGAAGCGGGATCGTGATGAACGGGCCCGCGCCCATCATGTTGGTCATGTTGAGCGCTGTCGCGCTCAGAAGATTGAAGCGGCGGTGGAGGTGCGGTTGCCCGAGCAGAGTTTCCGCTTTGATCGGTGGGGTAGCTGGCACGCTCATGTGCCGTCCGCTCCGCGCATCTTATTGTGCTCCGACATAAACCCTGAGCGATACCGGTCCGACTCGCTGGCCGTCGGCGTCAGCCGTCCACGTAATCGTTTGCCATTCGGATTTCGCTAGTCTCGGCGCCACCAGGCGGATTCGTACTGGCAAGTCGTCGTGGGGCGCCGCGGTAAAATCGCTCATTGGCCAGGGATGCGCGTGCTGTGCTGAAGTACTGTCAACCATCCAGCCCTGCGGAAGCTGCGTTTGCAAATGGATTGTGACAGGTTTGTCGGTAGTGTTGTGGAGCAACAGCATCACGGGGAAATGTTGTCCGCTGCCAACGCCGAGCTCTGGTGCAAGCAGCAGGGGCATGACGTCGAGATTGTGCGCCGGGTAGAAGCGACTGTAGAACGCCCATCCTTGGCCCAGCTCCATCCATAAGCCCGGCGCATTTTCAGTCGGACGGTATCCGCGCACTGGCGCGAATGGGATCTGTCCAGAGCCGACTCTGTCCATGATGTCGGCGGTAGCCACGCCGCCCACCAACGACTTGGCGAGTACAAACGGCAATGGCTGCTCGTAATCACGCAGGTTGTTCGTCGCCAGATCGTTTGCCGGACGGTCACCATACTGCGTGCGGTGGAACGACAGCTCCTTCGCCGCGATGCGCGCGTACGAGACGTGCTGCGATGGCGACACCGCGGTCATCGAATATTCCGGGCCTTTACCCTTCATGAAGTCGAAGTGTGACGCATCAGTATAGTAGTAGAGTTTTTTCGGCTGCCACGTGCGCAATCCTTCCATCAGATTGGCGTACCACAGTCGGTCTTCGGGGGCGGCGACCTGTTCGGGAAACGCTGTCGGATCGCCAGCGAGGTCGAATGCCTCGGTGGCAATTATGCCCGCCGCCTGATGGTCCTCATGGTTTTCGCCGACGACGGTAGCGGGCAACATCGTGATCACCACTTCGGGTCGCGTCAGTCTGATGAATCGCACCGCCTCGCCGAGTGAGCTGCCGTGGTTCGAGGTCTCGAGCGAGCGAAGTACGTCGGAGACATCCTGCCCGAACGTGTCCGGCGCGCGGAGAAAAAAGACATTGGAAATACCGATAGAGGCTAACGCGCGTCTCGTCTCGATCTCACGGATCTCAGCCAACGAACGTGCTTGCTCGTAACCGACCAGGTTCTGGCCTGCATCACCCCGGGTGGTGAGGACGACGGCGACGCGCCGGTGCTCGTCGAGCACAGCTTTGGCCAGGTAGCCCGCGATCGTTGACTCGTCGTCAGGATGCGGTGCGATGACGAGGATATCGGCTTTGAAGCGTTCGTCAGGAGGTGGATTTGTGGGCGTTTGTTGCGATTTTGCGACCTCCGCAAGCGCTATCACTGAAAGACAATTGATCAGTGTCACGCGACGACACTGCACGATCATCCCAGGCATCTCACCCTCCCCTTACGGCAATACCGAATTGCTGACGAACGCGAGGCGCTTCCCGTCTGGCGACCATGATGGGACGTTGATCGTCCCCTGCCCGCCATAAACATAGGCGATCACGCGCGACGGCCCGCCACCGATGGGCATCAATCGAAGAAGCACGTGCTTGTAGAACGGATGATCGTCCGCAGCGACCTCCGCTGGAAATGAGATGTAGACGATCGACTTCCCGTTCGGCGAGATGTGTGGAAACCAGTTGTTGAAGCTGTCATTGGTGATTTGTTCCTGGCCACTTCCATCCGGTCGCATGCGCCAGATCTGCATCCGTCCGCTGCGGGCCGAGTTGAAGTAGATGTACCTGCCGTCGGGCGTGTACTCGGGTCCGTCGTCCAATCCCGGCGCCGAAGTGAGTCGAATCTCGTTGCCACCGGTGACGGGAATCTTGTAAACGTCGAACTCGCCGCTTCGCTGGCCGACGTACACCAGCCAGCGACCGTCCGGTGACCAGCCGTGCAAGTACGAAGGTCCTTTGGCCGTCACACGCCGCGGCGTACCGCCCGTCGCCGGCACTACATAGACGATGGACGCGCCGCTGTCTTCGGGCGCGTGATTACTGATTCCCAACATCCGACCGTCGAAGGAAAGGACGTGATCGTTGTTGTTGCGCGTCGCGAATCCGGTGTTGATTGCCTTCGCTGAGCGTGAGGAGAGATCGAAGCGGTAGAGACGGCCCTCCTGCGCATAAATCAGCGCCTTGCCGTCGCGAGTCCAGTTGGGCGCCTGAAATGATCCGCGATATCGATGCACGATTGTCGCATTTCCGCTCGCAACGTCGAGTATCTCCAGATTGCTGCCGATGTAATCGCGATACGGTACGAAATCGCGCTTGGCCGGAATCGTGATGCGCACGTTGCTGAACGCCGCCCGCTCGACGACCGTGTCGTTGTGCGCGCAGACGAACAGGCCGACGTACACAGTATCGGGGAGTGATACGTCGGCGAGCTCCTGTGTGACGCGCGTATCGCCGAATCGCGCCACCGACATTAGGTAGACGCCGTCGCGCCGCTCGAGGTGAATCACTGCATCGGCATTGGGGAGACTGTCACGCGATTTGGCTTCCTCAGTGATCCCGCCTGTGGTTCGACGAAACTGGAGCGACGCCAGTCCGTCGCCGTGCAGCGCCGCGGTTACATGCGCGCTGTTGCTCTCGAGCGAGGGGCGAATCGTCCAGCCGATTTTCCGGTGCGCCTCGACCCCCTTGCCAATGAAGTGCGCCCCTGTGGAGAGAATGAAATTGCCCGACATTCGTTTCCACACGAAATGAAAATCGTCGCGGTCGTTCCACATGTTCTGACCCGAGCCGGCAATCAGATATCGTTGCCGCCGCGGCTCGTACGACGCGGATCCGGCGCGTCGCACGCGGCCGATGTCCGTTTGCGAGTCGAAGATGCCGACAGTCTGAGCGCCAAGGGCCGTGCCGAACACGGCGAAACTCAGCGCGATGATCATTGTTCTGCTCGGCAGTCGCTTCATTAACGATCTCGTCTTTCGTTTCGAGCACAATTCTACGCGCTCGGGCGCGAATCGCGAGATGCCAAGGCTTTACAGTCGGCCAGGATTCTTTCCAAACCATGTGGACTCGGATAGCATTGCATCATCCGATCCCCGCCCATTCCACGATCCAGAGGCTTCCCATGCACCCGCTGCTCCGACCTGCGGTTTTCTTCCTCGTCGTTGCATCGAATCTTCCCGCGCAGAATCGGACCATCGCCGAGCGACTCGGGTATCCCGCAGAGGCGAAGCTGCTGATTCTGCATGCGGACGATCTTGGCGCCGCGCACTCGATCGACGCGGCGAGCTTCGACGCGCTCGACAAAGGCACCGTCTCGTCGGCGAGCATTATGATGCCGACGCCCTGGGTCACTGAAGTTGCTGGATATGCCAGGGCGCATCCCAATGCAGATCTGGGATTGCATCTCACGCTTACGAGCGAGTGGGAGACGTATCGCTGGGGCAGCGTTGAGTCGAAGGACAAGGTTCCGAGTTTACTCGACTCCGCCGGAACGTTCCCGAACGAGGACGCACCAGTTGCGCAGAAGGCGAAGCAGACGGAGGTCGAGCTTGAGCTTCGCGCCCAGATCGAGAGGGCTCTGGCTCTGGGGATTCATCCCACCCATGTCGACAGCCATATGGGCTCTCTCTTCACGACACCCGCGCTCCTCGCGACGTACGTCAAGGTGGCGCACGAATATCACCTGCCGTTTCTCGCTCTCAGAATGAATCCGTTCGGCACTGGTGCCATGCCGCTTGCGCCGAATGACATCCCGCTCGATGCGGTTATCGTCGCTGGCCCCGACGTCCCGCGCGATCACTGGAAGGAGTTCTATCTGAACGCGATCTCAAACCTCAAGCCGGGTCTCACGGAGATCATCGTCCATCTCGGGCACGACGATGCGGAGCTCCAAGCGGTGACTGTGAATCATGAGCCATACGGCTCGGTGTGGCGCCAGCGCGACTACGACGTCGTGAGGAGTGCAGAGTTCAGGAAGGCGCTGCAGGACAACCACGTCATTCTCGTCACCTGGAAAGAGCTGCAGAAGCTCGTGCAGCAGCATTGAGCCGGTTGCGTGGCGGAAGCTCGACTCAAATCGTTCGCGGGCGCGCGAGTATGTAGAGCGCACTGCTTGCCGCCCACGAGAGGCCGAAGGCAAGCGCAACGAGCCAGACACCCGGAGCTGCTCTCGCCCCGAGCAGGAACGCGGTTGCTGCCGCAATTAGCGTATCGATAATCAAAACCGCGGCCGATAGCCTTACGGCATTCGCCTCTCCGCTCCGTGCCTTCCCGATCGCCAGGACCGCGATCGTCGCAAAGAATGTTGCGAACGCAATCCACAGATAGCGAAAGTCGTTGCCGGTGCGGAAGACACGAATCAGGCCGACGGCGAAGGGTGCAATCGCAAAGAGAATTGAGAACAAATAGATCAAACGCTCTTTGGGCGACCGTCTCATCGCAGAATTCTCGTTGTCCGTCGAATAAGTAGCATTGCTGGAGTCGACTGGCTCGGCTAGTGCCCCGGTTCCTGATAAAGCCCAATCACATTCCCTCCGGGATCACGGAAGCGGGCCGTAATCTCCGGCGCATCCCCACCCATCGCTTGCACAATCTCGCCGCCATTCGCGACGACTGCATCCACCGTGACTGCCACGCTGTCTACCATGATGTAGAGGAGCAAGCCCGGGTTAGAAGACGCTGGCCGACCCAGGACCCAGGTACCGCTCACCTCCCCGGTGGTGTCATCGAATGCAATCGAGCCATCGCCGCGCTGTCGCAGCTGCCAACCAAACACCGTCGAGTAAAATGTTGAGGAGCGGCGGATGTCGCTGGTTGGGATCTCGATATAGCAGACCTTGCCGTTTTTGGAGGGCATGAGGAATCCGTCAGGAAACCTGAGGTTGCGCTAAAGGAGTTGCGAACCACCAGCGATGACCTTCGGGATCGCGCGCGCCGTATTCGCGCTGTCCGTATGGTTGATCAACCGGTTCGCCGTCGACACGCGCTCCGGCCGCGAGCGCTCGCTTGAAATGCTCGTCGACATCATCTACGTGTACCACGAGGCCTGAGCTCGTCATGCCTGTCTGACGAGGAGAGTCCACCTCGTGCTCGGCGGCGACGCGATGCAGCCATATCGCGGTCGTTCCAGCGCGAACTTCCGCGTGCACCGGCTTGTCTTCGTCGTTGTTGTAAACTCCTCCCGGTTCAAACCCGAACGCCCTCACGAGAAAGTCGTATGCGGCGGGGATATCCTCATAAACGAGGAGAGGAATAACGCGGTCGACCTGAGACATTGAACCTCCTGGTGTCTTGTCCGTCATCGCTTTGCTCCAGCTCTGAGTCGCGCAGCGAGCGCCGGCGCATCATACACGAAATCGTAATTGCCCGACCCAACCTCCACCACCACAGTGTCACCCGACTGGATGGCTTTTGTGACGCCGAGCGTTGACGCGAGCGCCGACCCATTCTCCCGCACCTGCTCGAGCCGCGCGTCAGGAAGAAGTACCATCGCGCGGGTGTTGGCGGGAATGCGCGACGTCACCCGCAGGCGATCCCCGTCGATCTTCCATCCCGATGCCGCCTCGCCATAAGGCGTCAGAAGCGTGGCCGTCGCATACGTGAATCCGCCGCCGGGCTGTGGCCGCATAATGATGTGCTTATACCCTGGCTGCGCGGGATCACCGTTCAACCCAGCCACGACGCGGTACATCCAGTCACCGATCGCGCCGTAGGCGTAGTGGTTGAATGAGTTCATCGACGGCTCCTGGAAAGTACTGTCGGGTTTCTGGCCATCCCAGCGCTCCCACACCGTCGTCGCCCCATGCTTCACCTCGTACAGCCATGATGGATAACCTTCGTTGAGAAGGAGCTTATAGGCGTCCTCCAGGTAGCCATGCTCGCTCAGCATGCGCGTCAACGCGGGAGTGCCGAGGAATCCTGTCGTAAGGTGTCCCATTCGGCGCACGTCCTCGGCGAGCCGTCGGGCCGCTTCGGCGCGCAACGAATTCGGCAGGAGATCGAAGTCGAGCGCCAGCACGTAAGCCGTTTGGGTGTTGGAGGTGAGGCGACCGGTGGCCGTGACGTACTCGCGCTGGAACGCGGCGCGAATGCGCTCGAACAGCGCGCGATAATTCCGCGCGTCCTCACTACGTCCCAATACCTCGGCGGCGCGGGCGAGCAGGTCGGTGGAGTGCGCGAAGTACGCGGTCGCGATGAGATCCTTGTCGGTCGTTGCGCCCGGGTAATCAGCGCGAGTCGTCTGAAACGCAAGCCAGTCACCGAAGTGGAATCCCTTCTTCCAGAGAAGACTGTCGCCCGCCTGCGTGTGCTCGTACTCGACCCACGCGCGCATACTTGCGTACTGGCGGACGAGAACACTCGTGTCGCCGTACGCCTGGAACATGGTCCACGGAACGATGACCGCTACGTCGGACCAACCCGCGCTCGCCGCCATGCCCGGGCTCGATCGCCCGAGAACATCGGGAATCACCCAGGGAACCGCGCCATCCGGCTTCTGGTCCGTAGCGACGTCGGCGAGCCACTTCGCGAAGAATCCGGAGACGTCCGTGTTGAACGCCGCGGTGGGCGCGAACACTTGCGCGTCACCGGTCCAGCCAAGTCGCTCGTCGCGCTGCGGACAGTCGGTTGGGATATCGAGGAAGTTGCCACGCTGTCCCCACACGATGTTGTGCTGGAGTTGGTTGACGAGCGCATTGGATGTCTCGAACGCGCCGGTCGGCCTCACATCCGAGTAGATGACGATGCCTGTGATCGCATCGAGTGTCGGCGTGCCGGGAAAACCGTCGACGGCGACGTATCGAAATCCCTGAAAGGTGAAATGCGGCTCGTAGACTTCGACGCCTCCGCCTTTCAGAGTGTATTTCACCGTCTCCGAGGCGCCACGCAGATTTTCCGTATAGAAGTTCCCCGCCTTGTCGAGCACCTCGGCGTGGCGGAGTCGTACGACGGTGCCAGCAGGTCCGCTGACCTTTAGTCGCACCCATCCGACCATGTTCTGACCGAGATCGAACACCGTCTCTCCGGCCGGAGTACGGAGGACGCGAACCGGCTTGATCTCGTGCATGCGGCGCACTGGAGGACCAACGGGCGCGACGAGCGACGCGGCCATACCATCGAGCTGCCGTACACTACGCCACGCACGATCATCGTAACCCGCGCGACTCCAGCCGGACTTCTCGAGCCGAGCGTCATACGTCTCGCCGTCGTAGATGTCGGACGTGAGAATTGGGCCGGTGGATGCCTTCCATTGCTCGTCGGTAACTACGACCCGCGTTTGGCCATCAGCGTAGCGCACGACGAGCTGCGCGAGCAGGCCGAGTCGCGTTCCATAGTTATTGCGCTTGCCTTCGAAGCCGAGATGCCCGCGGTACCATCCGTCACCGAGTGTCACGCCGAGCGCGTTGGCACCTGAACGTAGGAGAGCAGTCACGTCGTACGTGTCATACTGCAGACGCTTGTCATAGCTGGTCCAGCCAGGTCTGAACAGTCGGTCGCCCACGCGTTGGCCATTCAACTCGACGGCGTTGAGTCCGAGGCTCGTGACGTACAGTCGCGCCGATGCGATGTCGCGCGCCAGCGTGAACTCACGTCGCAGCATCGGGCTGGGATTCGCACGCGTGGTATCCTCGCTCAAATCCGGTCTGATCCACCGCGCGGTCCAGTCGGCGCGATCGAGCAAGCCCATCTCCCAGAACGCGGGCGCGCTCCATGGTGAGGCCCGTCCGGAATCGTCCCACACGCGCACTTGCCAGTAGTAGCGCGTGCCCGAGCGCAGCGCTGGTCCACCATACGGGCGCAGGATGGACGCCTCCGACTGCAGCTTGCCAGAATCCCAAAGCGGTGTCCGTTGCAGCGACACAGAATCGGTCGCGACGCGGAGCTGGTAAGCGCTCTGCATCGTACCGCGTCGTACCGCCTGCATGCGCCAGCTCATACGTGGCGCGCGCGCGTCGAGGCCGACCGGGTTCTGCTGATACTCCGTCCTCAAGGCTTCGACACGGAGCTCCTGTGCACGGAGGGAGGCCGCGACGGCGAAATTGCTCACGGACGCAACGATCGCGATCGCGCGGTACGAAATCGTTGCTTGTCCCCCGAGTCTGCCCCGCCGCACTGACCGTATCATCGCTTCGTTAACGCAGCCCATTATTGTTCGAGAACCCGCGCGAGGAACTCGGGCATCGCGTGTAAGTGATCGATGTGATCGGGACCCGAGTTGCCAGCGAAGCCGAGCAGCTCGAAACGGCCTGCGCGAACCTCGCTGAGCTGCTGCATTCCGTGGGGCCCCCATCGCAGAACCGGCGTGCGGCGGAGGCCGAGTGTGCGAAGCAGCCAGTCGGCCGTCTCCGTGGTGCTGGCAAAAGTTCCGGGGAAGATCTCCGAGTGCGTAATCAGGAACCGCTTTTCGCCGCGTACGGCCGCTCGGGCGAAGTCGGCGAACGCCACGAGGTTGGTGGTGTCTAGCGCACCACCGGCGGCGAGCACAATGCCATCGGGCACATACGATGTGTGCATGCCGTCGAGCAGCAGCACTGCGTCGACGCGCGCGAAGTGGCGGGGCTCCCGGAGAATCGCCCGTACTGCGCCGTGACCGGCGGAGAATCCGACCAGCGTTACTCGCTCGATACGCGCGGCTTTCCCGATTGCCGCCGTTACCTCTCGCGTCACACCGGTCACGAGCGAGTCGAAGACCGCCGGATCGGCGAAGCCCCGATCGTAGGCGCCCGAGCCAGTGCCGAGGTTCACGACCGCCGCTACAGTGTGATCACCAATTTCGGCGACCGCCTGTTCCGGAAGCCAGGCCGGGCCGTGGAAGTGCAGCACAAGGTCAACAACATCACGCGTCCGTGCACGGTCGGGCACGAAGACTTCGACGGGCCTGCCCGCGGGCCCGACGAACGAGCGCATCGCACCTCCGAGCACCTTCTGTGCAAGGCGTTCGTGCGTGCGTGTCGCCTCCACCATCGGGGACGGATTCTGCGACGCGGCCGGCGGTGCGGAGCCCTGCGCCGCAGCCGACGAATGCCCCATGATTGCCAGAGCGACAATCGCCTTTGGATTCACGCTTTATCCTTCGCTCGTAACTCGGCGATGCGCGCCTTTACGAGTCGCCTCACAAGACCGGACGGTAATGGCTTCGTCATTGGGAAACGAACTGTCCCCGTCGACATCTCGTATCCCTTCAGCTCGGCGGCATAGGCGCGCCTGATCGCCGCGGTCATCGGAAAGAGGCTGGTGTGGTGTTTGAATGCTGCGTACCACACGAGCGTTTTCCCATCGAGTTTGAACGAGGGAATTCCGTAACTGAAGCCGTCGACAGCAGCGGGCGCGGCGGCCTGAATCGTCTCGCGTACCTTCTTGAGGCGGCTGCGAGCATCAGGCGGCAACTTCGCAAAGTACGTTCGCACCTGCGACCGGGCACGTGAGGCATTTTCTTTTGACGACGAGGAAGGTGTCACGATCAGCTCCACATCCGGGTCGGTACGTTACATCGAATTCGCTACATGCACGTATTTCGTCAGGAAAATCTCGCGAGCACCCACAAGGCCCAGAGGTTGATCGGGAACGCGATGATCTGAAATGCGGCGCGCGCCAGGCCCCAGCGATGAAACAACAGAAAAGAGCGAACAGTGGTGGGCTGATCCTGCGGGTTTCGCAGTCGGAGCAGCTGCGGCGCGGCGAACACGGTCAGGGCCAAGCCCACCGTCGAGAACGACCCTGCCAGGTACACCGGTAGTGCAACCCCGGCAACGACGAGCGTCCCAGCTCTCACTCCAATTGCTACCGCGATCGAAACTCCAGTTGTTCCGAACGCCAGCAACGGATACCAGAAGCGACCGTTGCCGAGATCGGCGTGCCTACTGTGTTCCGCCCATGTCATTACATCCAGGTGACGCCATGCCGGCACCTGCACCAGGTAACGATCTGCACTGGCACCAGCGAGAAAACCGCTAAATGCGGTGGTCAGAACGAGCAGATCGCGTACGGTCGCTGGACTCATGAAAGATCGAGCCCTTCGGCGACGAGTTCTCTTGCCGGTAAGGAGGGTTTGCTTTCCGGCGGAGCAGCGACCACATCGGCCACGCTTTTCTGAGCGAGCTTCTTCGCGAAAATCAGCTTGTCGTCGCCGGGCTTGTAATACTCTTTGATTTTTCCCACCAGCTCGTAACCCGTCTTCTCGTAAAACTGGATCGTCCCGCCGTACGTCTCCTGCGACGATGTCTCCACCAGCAGCATCTCCCCGCCACGCCTCACAATTTCTTCCTCGGCGAATTTCAATAACTTTTTACCAACTCCGCCGCGATGCTTCGACTTGTCGACCGCGATCCAGTACAAATCATACGTCGACTCCGTGAGTGGCGTCGGACCGAAGCACACATAGCCCAATACCTCCGACGTCGTCTCGTCACGCGCCTCCATGACGTAGGTGAGATATCCACTGTGCTCACCCAGCTCGAGCCACTCGTCGATCAGCTCCAGTGCTGTGCCCACTTCCTCGGCTGTGAAATTTCCCGCGCCCTCGAGAATCCTGAAGACGCCGCCGCGATCGGCCGCCACCATCGGCCTGATGATCCTGTTCATCGACTTGGCCGCTACTTATTGGTGACCTGCAGCGAGTCCCGCCGTACCGCGTCCCGCTTCCCGCTTCCCGCTTCCCGCCTCCCCGCTCATATCTGAAGCGGCCTGCCGAGCACGCTCAGGGCGGCTTCCTTCACCGCTTCGCTGAGCGTGGGATGCGAATGTACCGTGATGCCGATGTCCTCCGAAGACCCGCGATACTCGAACGCCTGCACCGCTTCCTGAATCAGCTCCGACACATTCGGCCCGATCATGTGCGCGCCGAGCAGCTCGTCGGTCTCGGCGTCGGCAATGAACTTGACGAAGCCGGAAGTCTCACCCGCCGTGCGCGCGCGAGGGTTGGCGGTGAAGGGAAATTTTCCGGTCTTGTACTTCCGCCCGCTCGCCTTCACTTCGTGTTCAGCGAGTCCGACCGTCGCAATCTCCGGCCAGGTGTACACCACCGACGGCATCGACTTGTAATCCATATGCGACTTCTGCCCCGCGATTACCTCTGTCGCGACGACTCCTTCGTCCTCCGCCTTGTGCGCGAGGAGCTTGCCGCCCACTACATCTCCGATAGCGTACACGTTCGGAAGATTCGTGCGCATCTGGGCGTCGACGATTATCTCGCCTCGTTTGCTAAGCGCAAGGCCCAGCGCATTTGCATCAATGCCGGTTAGCACCGGCTTCCGACCCACGGAAACGAGTACGTAATCTGCTTCGATCTTTTCCGATTTCCCATCCTTCTCGACGTCGACGATTACACGATTCGCATCGATCTTCGCGCCGGTGACTTTCGAGCCAACACGAATCTCGAGCCCCTGCTTCCGGAAAACTTTGTCGGCTTCCTTGATGATCTCTTCGTCGTTCCCGGGGAGAATTGTCGGCATCAGCTCGACTACTGTCACTTTCGCGCCGAGCCTCCGCCATACGGAGCCGAGCTCGAGCCCGATCACGCCGCCACCAACGACGAGCAGATGCTTGGGAACTTCGGGAATCTTCAACGCACCGGTGTTCGACAACACGCGCTTTTCGTCGAATTTCAGGAACGGCAATTCGATAGGAGCTGATCCAGTTGCGATGATGACGCTCTTGGCGCGGTAGGATTCCGTCTTTCCATCAGGGCCTGCAACTTCCACGACGTTGCCCTTCTTCAGCGTGCCTCGACCCCTGGCCCAGGTGACCTTGTTCTTGCGGAACAGGTACTCGATTCCCTTGGTGTTCTGGCCGACGACTGTGTCCTTCCGTTTCATCATCGTCGGCAAATCGAGCTTCACGTCGCCGATAGTGACGCCGTGCTCGGCCGCGTGCAGTCGCGCGAACTCGTAGTGCTCCGATGATGTGAGCAGTGCTTTCGATGGAATGCAGCCGACGTTGACGCACGTACCGCCGAGTGTCTTGTCCATCTCGATGCAAACTGTATTGAGGCCCAGCTGGCCGGCACGGATCGCTGCAACGTAACCGCCAGGTCCGCCGCCAATAATGGCTACGTCGCAATCCGGCATTTATTCGATAAGCATCGCGGCCGGATCTTCGATGAGCTCCTTCACGCGTACGAGGAATAGCACTGCCTGCTGGCCATCGACGATGCGGTGGTCGTAGGAGAGCGCGACGTACATCATAGGCCGGATTTTTACTTCTCCGTTCACGGCGACGGGACGGTCCTGCGTTTTGTGCAGGCCGAGTATGCCGACTTGAGGATAGTTGAGAATCGGCGTCGAGATGAGCGAGCCGAACACGCCGCCATTGGTGATCGTGAACGTGCCGCCGGTGAGATCGTCCATCGTCAGCTTGCCGTCGCGCGCCCGCTTGGCGACTTCAGAGATCTCTCGGCTTAATTCAATCGTTCCCTTTCGATCGGCGTCCTTGATGTTCGGGACGACCAGTCCCTGATCAGACGCGACGGCGATTCCCATGTTGACGTAGTGCTTGTAGATGATCGTGTCGCCGTCGATCTGGGCGTTGATCATCGGGAACTGCTTGAGTGCCTGACACGACGCGCGCACGAAGAAGGGCATGAACGTCAGCTTGACGCCGTGCTCCTTCTCGATCTTCTCCTTGTACTTCTCGCGCAGCGCGTTGATCGCCGACATGTCGACTTCATTGAACGTCGTGAGATGGGCCGTCGCATGTTGCGACTGGAGCAAATTCTCCGCGATTCGCTTCCGGCGCGTCGACATCTTCTCGCGCGTTTCACGCTCGCCGGGCGCGGCACCATTGCCGCCGCCGCGTGATGGCGTGCTGGGCGCCGGTGTTGGCGCGCGCCCAGCGGGAGCGCGATCAGTTCCGCCCGCAACGGCCAGTACGTCCGGCTTCGATACGACACCGCCCCGACCAGTTCCGGTGACGGCAGCGATGTCGATTCCACGCTCGTCCGCGACGCGACGTGCTGCGGGCGAACTCTTCGTAGTTTCAGTCTGTGGCGGAGCGGCAGGGGTGCCTGCGTAGCCAGCGCCCGCAGCCCCTCGGAGACCGCCGTCTTTGGTTTTGGCGGGCTCCGAGATTGGGCGAGGACTAGCTGGCGAAGCAGGCACCCCTGCCGTTCCCCCTACAGAGGCGCTAGTCGAAGCGGCACGAACCGCAGCTGGAGCCACGGTCTCGTCGAGCTCGCCGAGCACGTCGTCGACGTGCACGACATCGCCTTCATTTTTTGCGCGCTTGGCCAACACACCCGGTTTGAGTGCCGGGACTTCTACGGTGATCTTGTCGGTGTCGAGCTCGACCAGCGTATCACCGGCGGCAACTGAATCTCCCTCCTTCTTTTGCCATCGTGAGACAGTTGCCTCAACGATCGACTCACCGAGCGGCGGTACCTTTATGGGGAGCATTCAGATTGATCCGATGCGGATGGAAATCAAAGTCGGTATCTTCCGGCTGCGGCACGCAGCCATTCGGGACGGCCGCAATTGTCACAGCCGAAAATTCAATGTTCCGACTGAATATAACGCTCCAATAATCGCGTGCGAGGACTCACAATCTCGGCGCACGGCGGGCTCGACCAGATCGAGTACCGCACCGATCTGCCGAAGCCGGAACCCAAGCGCGGAGAGATCCGCGTCCGCGTCAAAGCTGCGGCACTAAATCATCTGGATCTGTTCGTCGTCGCTGGACTGCCGGGCGTCAAGATCACGCCGCCCTGGATTCTAGGTGGTGACGCGACAGGTGTAGTCGAGGCGATCGGCGATCTTAGTGGAGTCGCGGACAACAGACTCCAGATCGGCGACACTGTAATCATCAATCCTGGTCTGAGCGATCTGACCTGCGAGTATTGTCAGGCCGGCGAGCACTCGCTCTGCCTCAACTTCAAGCTGCTGGGAGAGCACGCGCCCGGCACCCTCGCAGAATACATCACGATTCCAGCGCGCAACGCGCGCAGCATCCCAAAGGACAAGCCAGTCGAGCAAGCGGCCGCGTTCACGCTGTCGACGCTTACCGCCTGGCGTATGGTCGTGACGCGCGCGCGCGTGAAGAAAACCGACAACGTCCTGATCTGGGGAATTGGCGGCGGTGTCGCGCTCGCCGCGCTCGAAATCATACGACTCATTGGCGCGACGGCGTGGGTGACATCCCACAGCGACGAGAAGCTCGCTCTCGCGCGCGGACTGGGCGCGGAGAATCTGCTCAACTACACGACGACGGATGTGGGCAAGGAGATCAGGGCGCGGACGAACAAGCGCGGCGTCGACGTAGTGTTCGATACGGTCGGCGAAGCGAGCTGGACGCAATCTCTCGTCGCGCTGGGCAGACGTGGTCGGCTGGTTACGTGTGGTGCCACGTCGGGACCGATAGTGCAGATGGATATCCGGCGCCTGTTCTGGAATCAGTGGGACATCATGGGCTCGACGATGGGAAATGAATCGGAGTTCGACGCTGTCACGAGCGAATTCCGCGCCGGACGACTGACACCGCTGGTCGATTCGGTGTTCGACATCTCGCAGGGACGACAAGCCTTTGAGCGGCTGCAGAGTGGGCAACAGTTCGGCAAGATCGTGGTGCGAATCCCGGAATGAGTGACGGTGGGTCGGGGTCGGGGTCGGGGTCGGGGTCGGCGCAGTATAGCCCGGGAGAGCTCCAGCAGATTCGCGAGGAACTCACATCGGGAAAAACGCCGATGTGTCCGCGTTGCGTGGTGGCAATGACGCGGCGTGAGATCGGTGGTGGTTCTTTCGGGCTGGGCTATGCTCGCCAGCGGGATTGGCTGATCTGCGGTAAGTGTCGTCGCAGCGCGATCTTCGACATCCATCGCGGAACCCGGACGTAAGGGAACGCTTCTTTTCACTCCCGCTTCCCGCTTCCCGCCTCCCGCCTCCTCCCGCTTTCGGGAATAAAACGCAACGACCAGCGGTCTACTAAGTCGTGAGCGCACCGGCGCTCGACTTTTGGAGGATCGCTTAGATGAGTCACTATCACGACCGCGACGACGCCCGGTTTGACGAGCATGGCAATACGCGTCCGACCGGATCCAATTACATCGCCGACGACAAGAGCGACGACGGCCTCGATCGTCGTGGATTTCTGCGCTGCATGGCGTGGGCGGGCACGGCAACATTGTGGGGACTGGCGGGTGGAATACCGGTTTCATTTCGGCCCAACCGCCTGCGGTATCTGACTGAGGCAGAAAGGAAGAGCATATTCTTCGCCCAGATCAGCGACAGCCACATTGGCTTCAACAAGGATGCGAACAAGGATGTCACTGCGACGCTTCAGGAAGCCGTCGCGAGGCTCAACTCACTGCCGCAAGCTCCTGCTCTCGTTCTTCATACTGGCGACATCACTCAGCTCGCCAAGGCCGAAGAATTCGACACCGCCAACGAAGTATTGAAAGGTGTGAGAACCGATCGGATCTTCTACGTACCTGGCGAGCACGACGTAGCAACCGACAACGGAGCTTCCTACCTCGGTCGCTACGGGAAGAACACGAAGGGCAGCGGCTGGTACAGCTTCGACCACTCCGGCGTGCACTTCATTGGTCTCGTGAACGTGCTCAATCTCAAAGCCGGCGGGCTCGGATCGCTTGGTGCGATGCAAATCGACTGGCTCCGCAAAGACGTGTCAGGACTTTCGAGCAGCACGCCGATAGTGCTGTTTGCGCACGTGCCGCTCTGGACCGTTTATCCGGAGTGGGGCTGGGGCACCGACGATTCCGAGCAGGCGCTGGGTCTGCTGAAGCGTTTTGGATCGGTGACGGTTCTGAACGGACACATCCATCAGATCATGCAGAAAGTGGAGGGCAACATCGCGTTTCACACCGCGATGTCGACCGCGTTTCCGCAGCCGGCGCCCGGTACGGCGTCCGCGCCTGGGCCGATGAAGGTCGAACCCGAGAGGCTCAAGAGCGTGCTCGGCGTCACTGACGTAACGTTCATTCCTGGCCGCAGCACACTTGCTGTCGTCGATGCAACGCTGTCGGGTCGCCCGCCGGCGTTCGACGCCGCAACTCACGACGCAATGACGCGGCGCCAGACGGCGCGAAAGAGTCTCGTTCTCGCTGCAAACGAAATCGGCATCGACAATTTCAGATTCACTCCAGCGACCCTCATCGTGAAAGCGGGGACGAAGGTCGTGTGGATCAACAACGACGACGTTCCGCACCTCATCGTGAACGTCGAGAACAGGTTCAGGCAGTCGCCCGTGCTCGACACCGACCAGCGGTTTGCGGCGACACTTACGAAGCGTGGGACCTATGACTATTTCTGCTCGCTGCATCCCGTGATGCAGGGGAAAATCATCGTCACGTAGCAGCACTACGGGAGAATATGGCCGAGCAGCAGGTCGAGCGATTCGAGCGGTTGGTGTTACCGCACCTCGACGATGCGTACACTCTGGCGCGCTATCTACTTCGGGACGAGCACGACGCCCAGGACGTCGTGCAGGAAGCAGTGCTCAGAGCGCTCCGGCACTTCGCGGGCTTGCGTCAGGAAGACGCGAGGGCTTGGCTCCTCACCATCGTTCGGAACTGCTGCTACAGCTGGCACAAAGCCCGTCGGAAGGATCGGTCAACAGTGCCGATTACCGACGACGCGGCGGAGGGAATTGCGGATCCAGGGTCGAGCGACGACCTGGCGATCGAAGGATCGGAGCGCGAGCGCGTTCAGGCAGCGGTCGACGCGCTGCCGGCTGAATTGCGGGAGGTAATAGTGCTGCGCGAATTGAGCGACTTGTCGTATCGCGAAATAAGCGAAGTCGTGGGTGTCGCAGTGGGAACCGTAATGTCGCGTCTCTCTCGCGCTCGCGACCGTCTTGCCGTCGCCCTCGGCGCCGACTCACGAAAGGCGGGCTGACATGACCTGCGCGGATTGTCTCGAGAGCCTCGGCTACTTCGTTGACGATGAATTACCGGGAGACGAAGCAGCGCTTATCGAGGAGCATCTACGAACCTGCGCCGACTGTGCTCGGGCACATCGCCGGCTCGTGGATACTTCATTACAGGTAAAGGCGGCACTCATGCGTTACGAAGCACCTGACGTTCTCAAGGCGCGCATTCGCGCCGGCCTCGCGGATCCGGCACGGGAGTTCGCGGCTCAAAGGCCTCGTGTACCTCTCTACCGCAATATCAGCTGGGGCAGGACAATAGCGGCCGCAGCCATGGTCGCCGTTGCGAGCAGCGCCTTGACACTCGCAATAACGGATCGACGGCCGCACGAAAGTCCCGTGGAGCAGCAGGTACTGGCCAGCCACATCCGTTCTCTGATTCCGGGGCATTTGACCGACGTCGCGTCGAACGACCAGCACAACGTCAAGCCGTGGTTCAACGGGCGCGTCAACATGTCACCCGACGTGCCGCGACTCGACTCCGTCGGGTATCCGCTGGTCGGAGGTCGCGTCGACTACATCGACGGGCGCAACGTCGCAGTGGTGGTTTACACACGTCGCCAGCACGTCATCAACGTCTTCTGGTGGCCGGAGCCGAGTGCCGCCGATCTGGCGCCTGCAACCTCCAGTGTCAACGGCTATCACGTCATTCGAGCTCGTCGCAACGGTGTGAATATCTGGCTAGTGTCGGATCTCAACACTCAGGAGCTCGAGAATTTCGCCAGGATGGTGATGCCCGCTCGCTGAGTTTGCGCGGCAGAGGTTACGCCTTGGGTGCCGCAGGCTTGGCCGCGTAGATGAACTCGTAGTACTCGCGCATCGTCAGCTCCGACGCCGCGTCCTCGTCCACGATGACGGTGGCGTCGCGATGCAATTGCAGCGCGCTCGCGGTCACCATGCTTGTGACCGGTCCCTCTACCGCCTGCGCAATCGCGCTCGCCTTCGATTTTCCGCTTGCCACCAGTAACAGCTGGCGCGCCTCGAGGATCGTGCCGACTCCCATCGTGATCGCATACACGGGCACATCCTCGCGGCGCTCGAAGAAGCGCGCGTTGTCGTCGATCGTCTGCTTCGACAGCGTCTTCAGACGAGTGCGCGAGCTGAGCGAGCTCGTCGGCTCGTTGAACGCGATGTGGCCGTCAGTGCCGATGCCGAGAATCTGCAGGTCGATCCCCCCGCACTCGACTATACGTTTTTCGTACCACTCGCAGAACGCCGGATAGTTGCTGGTCGTGCCGGACGGGACATTGATGTTGTGAGGCGGGACGTTTACGTGCCGGAAGAAATTCTCCTGCATGAAGTAGCCGTAGCTCTGCGGGTGATTGCCGGGCAGGCCGACATACTCATCCAGGTTGAACGTCATCACGCGTGAGAAGTCGAGTTGCCCCTGCTCGTACATTCGCACCAGCTCCTGGTACAGCCCGAGGGGCGTCGACCCGGTCGCCATGCCGAGCACGGCGTTGGGTTTGGTGTTGAGCAGCTCGGCGACCATCTGCGCCGCCAGTTTGCTCATCTCGTTGTAATTCCGCCCGATGACTACTTCCATGAGGTCGTCCTCACCCTCTGTTCTTCCTTTCTGAAAATGGCGCGAGGATTCTGATAAGTTTGGGTCGCACTATATGCTGCGATAATGCGGCTGCGGCGGCAACATGCTTCGAGCGAGTGCCGCGGCGGCAGGCTCTTCGGCGTGACGATGGCTGCGCCCGCCCTAGCTATGTTTCAACGAATGTCATTCATTCGAATCAGCGCAATCTTCGGCGTCGCCTTTGTATTCGCGTCCACGCTGCAATCGCAGGTCGTCGAGCGTCCCGTCGCGTTCGACAGCAATGGACTCGTTACGGTGATGACTCCCTATCTCGCCGACCGGGCTGCGCTGCGTCCGCCGTGGTGGCCGGTTGCCGGCGAGTTCACCGAAGCGCGTCTTTTCACGGTCAACGACTCCACTTACGTACTCGCTGTAACGCGCAGGAGTGGAGTCGTCGAGCGGTACACACTGAGCGCCGCCGACCGCGATGCGATCCGCGCCGTTGTGTCGAGATTACCGCGCGAGACGATCGTCGCGCGGACCGATGCACGTAATGCGTTCATCAGAGGTCAGACCCTTCTCGGCATTGCTGTCTATGGCCCAGCGTTCGCCGGCGCCATCGGTGACAACAGTGGAAGTTATTCCGCAGCCTACCTTGTCGTTGCGGGCGGCAGCTTCTTCGCGGCATCCGAAATATCGCGGCGAATGTTCATCTCGAGACCGCAGGCTGATCTCTCGACCAACATGGGCTTCAACGGCGCACTTGCTGGCTGGGCGATCACCTATCTCGCGCACGCCGAAGACAAAGCCCAATACGCCGGCGCGTTCATAGGCGGACTCACCGGTTCGACAATCGGAGTGCGCGTCGCTCGCAACATGACGGAAGCGGATGCAGTGGCGACGGGCTTCGGATCTGATATCGGCGCGGCAATCGCGTTCGGCACGATGGAGGCCTTGCGAGGGCGTAGCGAATGCACTTTCGATCCGGTGACGTTTGTGGAGAACTGCACCAGACGGCGACTCTCAGATCGCTCCGAAGTCGCAGTCGTGCTGGCGTCCGGCCTCCTTGGCTACCCGATCGGCCTGCTATATCCGAGAAACGCGATGTACAACGTCACGGCCGGTGACGTGGAGACGCTCACCCCGACTGCGCTGCTCGGCGCCGGCGCCGGCGTCAGCCTTCTCAACCGGCATGCATCTTATTCACACTTCGCGACAGCGGCGACAATCGGAGGCGTTCTCGGAATGATGGCGGGCGATCGCTTTCTGGTTCAGCGATATGACCACGATCGTGACGAAGCGGACAGGCTCTCGTTGGGCACCGGCGCCGGAGCGCTGATGGGTGCCGGAATCGCGGCTCTGGGAAAGTCCTCCCGCAACAATCCGCACGTCCTTGGGGGCCTTACCGTGGGGGGAGGGCTCACCGGCCTGATCATCACCGAACGGTATCTCCGTCCGAACCACGACGCCGGACGCCCCCGCTTTCGTGTAACTTTTAATCCAGCGAGCATCGCACTGTTGGCGGCCCGCACCCCAGGGAACCACTCCCTACTCAATGTGAGGTTCTAGTGGATACCACGACGACACTCACCTTCGGCGAGAGACTGCAGGATAGTTTCGAGCAGCTCTATCGCTACGTGCCCGCTCTGTTCGGCGCGCTGGTCATTCTGTTTGCCGGCTATCTCCTCGCCCGATTGCTCGAGAAAGGAACCGATCGATTGATGCGACGGATCCATCTCAACCAGATCCTCGAGCGCGGCGGGGTGATGCAGGCGGTGGAAAGGTCGGGCTCGCGAGTGAATCCAACGCGAGTCGCTGGGAGTCTCGTCTTCTGGTTCGTGATGTTCGCGGTGATGCTCGTCGCCGCCAATGCGCTGGGGCTTCAGTCGCTCGCCAACGTTTTCTCGGAGCTGGTGAGTTACATCCCAAGCGTCATCGCCGCGATCGTCATCCTGATCGTCGGAATCGTACTCGGCGCTTTCGTCGGCGGGTTGATCATGGCGTCGGCAGGTGGACTGCACGGCGGACCAACACTGGCGCGCGTCGGCAAGGGCGGTGTCGTTCTGCTCGCCACCTTTATGGCGCTACAGGAGTTGGGCGTTGCTACCGAGATCGTCACTACGGCGTTTGCGATTCTCTTCGGCGCCGTGGCCCTCGCGCTTTCACTCGCCTTCGGACTCGGCAATCGCGAGCTGGCTGCTGAAGTTACGCGCAACTGGTACCGCCGCTACAAGGAAGAGCGCGACAACATCGAGCGAGACAATCGCGAGCTCGATAGAGTAGAAGGTATCGCGACGACCGAAGAGTATGTTCGACCGACGTACGGGATTCGCAACACAGGACCGCACGACGTAGTTCGTCCGCCCGAGTGAGCTCCGCCGCCGCGGCATCACCAGGAGTGACGCCCGCGACAAGAGAGCTCGTGAGAGCGCTGTCGCTCCGAGACGCGATCGCGCTCGTCCTCACAGCTATTGGAACCGGCGTTTTCCTCAAGACTGCGCCAATGGCGCAGCTGGTGGGTAGTCCGTCGAAAGTATTGCTTGCCTGGCTCGCCGCTGGTCTGCTGTCACTTGCCGGAGCGCTAACCTATGCCGAGCTTGGCGCGATGATGCCGGAAGCAGGTGGAGAGTATGTGTTCCTGCGCGAAGCCTACGGCGATCTTCCCGGTTTCCTTTTCGGGTGGACGTCGGTGATGCTCATCGCCAGCGGTGGACTCGCGGCGGTGTCGACTGCGCTAGCGTCATTCCTAGGCTCGTTCGTTCCGCTCAACGCAGTCTGGACCACTCATGACTTTCAGGTGTTAGGGCAAGTGATCCATTGGCGACTCGGTATCCAGCAAGTCGTCGCGGTTGCCGTGATTCTGCTTTTTGCCGCCATAAACTCTCGGGGCGTGGCCGTCGGTGGACGAGTGCAGTGGCTGGTAACAGTTGCGAAACTGGGCGGCATCGCGATCATCGTTGTCGGTGCCTTTCTATTTTCACGGACGGGGTCGTGGGCGCATTTGAAGACACCCGTCACGGCGACAATTGCGCCGGCGGGAGCGGGCGCGTTTGGGGCGGCGATGCTGGCTGCGCTGTGGGCTTATCAGGGTTGGTCGAACGTTCCAATGGCGGCTGGTGAGATCGAAAAACCGGAGCGGAACGTTCCGCGCGCTCTGATCTACGGCACGCTGATCATCGTTCTCATTTATCTGGTCACGAATCTCGCCTACTTCTTCGCTTTGCCGTTCGGTGAAGTGCTCACTGCCAACTCGACAGCGTATCGTGACGCACTCCCGATTGCCGCCAAAGCCGCGCAGGCGTTCTCTTCCTACGGCGCGCAGATCGTCTCGCTTGCATTCATGATCTCGGCAATTGGTGCGCTGAACGGAATCACTCTGATGAACACACGAGTCCCGTTCGCGATGTCGCGTGACGGGCTTTTCTTTAAATCGCTTGGCAATTTGAGCGAGACATCGCGGGCGCCGGCAAATGCGATCTGGTTTCAGGCGATCTGGGCGTGCCTCATCGCGCTTTCGGGAACGTTCGATCAGATCACGACGTCGGTGATTTTCGCCGTCTGGTTATTCACTGCACTCGTTGGAGCATCTCTATTTGTGCTGAGAAGAAAGCTCCCTGCGGCTCCGCGCCGATATCGCGCACTTGGTTATCCCGTGGTGCCAGCGCTTTTCGTGCTGGTTGCCGCCTGGCTCGTAATCAACACTCTGTCGGCAAGTCCCGTTGAATCAGCGGCGGGTCTCGTGCTGATCGCCCTCGGACTGCCGTTCTTCCTCTATTTTCGGCTGCGACTCAGACTGATAAGTCAGTCCGATTCGTGACACACTGGTCATCGCCCGTTTCCGAACAGCACGTAGCCACATACGGCGAATAATGGCGCTGCCGGGATAGATCACCCGCCAGTAGCGCGCGAATCGACGGCGCGATTCGGGACTGTTGGCGAAGACCCGCGTTTCGGTCGAGACGATCGATGCATTTGGGCCTTCTGACCTGACAACGAAATTCATTGCTGCCAGTGCGTAACCGGGGCTCAGAGAAGTCTTAAACGTTTCCGGCGTAAGCGGTACGCGGCCACCCCGAGGGACAATCACCATCGTGCCGACGACGAGCTCTCGCGGTGCGTCGTTGACCAGATAGATAAATCCACTTCTGGTTGCAACATCGAGCAACGACGCGGTGTCGCTCGCATTCAGGATGCTTTCGGGCAACTTGCGCCCGCCGCGTCGAATCCAGGTAAGCGTCTTGAAGAAAGCGATGTCGTTGGCACGAACCCGTTTAATTGCGTCGAACACGCGCTCGGGAGATGCGGCAACGTTGATCGTATGACGCTCGCTGAACTGCCACACTGGGACGAACTCGTCCAGGCGAGTCTCGACTTTGTCTGCTCTTGATTCCGTCACGGGAGCATTCAGGCCAATCACCACGAGCACTACGCCAATTCCAATTATCGCCAATCCCCGCCACCGCGTCGTCACGTGCAAGCGTTCTATTGGCCTGATCACGAAAATCAGTCCAACCGCCGCTACGACGAGACCTGTGTAGACCACCGTGGACCACAGCAAGGCGAGACTTCTCAGATTGACTCGGGGCGCGATCTCATCGCGACGCCGCGGCATTGACGATAGTGCGCGCTACCGCCTGCTGGAGGGGACCGACGTCCGGAAAGTATCCGCGCGCGTCGGTGCCCATGTTTTGTCTATTAGTCAGCAGCACCATCGAAAGCCTGTACTGAGGAATCCCCGCCACATACGTCCCGGTGAAGCCAGTGTGCGAGAAGCTTCCTGCCGGCAAATAAGTCGGTGCCTGCCAGCCGAGATAGTTCTCGTACTTATCGCGCGTGAGAAATGTGTCGACGACTTCGGGCCGAATGTATTGTCGCCCGCCGTAGCTCCCGCGATTATTGAGCAGCTCGAGCAGCACCCGCAAATCGCCTGCAGTCGAGAAAAGGCCCGCGTGCCCCGCGACGCCACCGTTCGCGTAGTAAGAATTGCCGTCGTCGACTTCTCCATTCAGCACGTATTGCCGCCAGCCGTTCCAGGCGGTGGGATCGCCACGATAGCGGTACCCGAAGGTCGAATCGTACACCATGTGCTTCTCGTAAACGTTCCCTTGTTCGGAGGCGGCGAAATCCGCGAAGCCGTGCGATTTCGGATTGAACGTCGTCGATCGCAATCCCAGTGGCCTATACAGATTCTGCTCGAGAAACGAATCGAGCCGCTGCCTGCTCACCCTCTCGACGATATAGCCGAGCAGCATGAAGCCGAGATCGCTGTAGTGGCGCGCGTTGCCGACGCCCCACTCGAGCGGCATGTCGCGAATGACGGCGTACGTCTGAGCACTGTTCGCCGCGTGATAGTAAAGCGGCTGCCATTGCACCAAACCGGCCGAGTGTGACAGCAAGTGCCGCACGGTAATGCTGTCGAGATGTGGTCCGCGAAAATCCGGCAGGTAGCGGTAAACCGGCGCGTCGAGCTCGATCTTCCCTCGATCGACCAGCAGCATCGTCGCCATTGTCGTTGCCATGACCTTGGTGACCGATGCGAGGTCGAACATCGTCGACGCCCGCATTGGTCTGGGCGCCGCAAGACGACGTCCCTGATAGTCATTGAGCTGCGCGAATCCAAATGCGCGCTCGTGGACGACGCGACCATCCTTCGCAACGAGAAATACCGCGCCAGGAAAGAGCTTCCCCACCGCCGCATTGATTAGTGAATCGGCGCTCGCAGTTGCAACGGCCAGGGCCGGATCGGGAGCGGCTGTTGATAGTGGCGGGGCGAGCCCTCTGCAACCGCCGGTTGCCAGGATCGCGAGAGCTGTGACAGCGAATCGCGAGATCTTCATACGCTTAAGACGTGAGCGGGGTCTCGGGTCGCGCCTGAACCGCTCGCCCGTAGCCCTCAGCCGACACGCCGATAGCCCCCAGCCGGTAGTCTTCAGTTTGTAGTTCCGTAATCCATCCAAAATGCTGTATAATCCCTCCCCATGAGTACCATCAGCCCGGCCGACACCGCTTGGATGTTGATCGCCACCGCAATGGTGCTGGTGATGACTCCAGCTCTCGGATTTTTTTACGGCGGACTCGTCCGCGCTAAGAATACGCTCAACACCATGATGATGAGTTTCGTCGCGCTCGGATTCGTGGGGATTGCCTGGGCCCTCATTGGGTATTCACTTGCGTTCTCCGAAGGATCTGGCCTGCTCGGCAGCTTCCGAAACACGTTTCTCAACGGCGTGCGGCTCGAGTCGCACGGAACGATTCCTCACATCCTGTTCGTCGCATATCAAGGCACGTTCGCCATCATCACCGCCGCGCTGATCTCCGGGGCAATTGTCGAGCGCATGCGCTTCGGCCCCTATCTCACCTTCGTCACGCTCTGGTCGATCGTCGTTTACGCGCCAATCGCGCACTGGGTTTGGGGCGGTGGCTGGCTAGCGAAACTCGGCGCGCTCGATTTCGCCGGAGGCACCGTAGTTCACATCAACGCCGCGGCTGCTGCTTTGGTCATCGCTCTGGTACTCGGCACGCGAAAGGATTACGCGCGACAGGCGATTATTCCGCAGAACGTTCCGTTCACGCTGCTGGGTGCCGGCCTTCTCTGGTTCGGATGGTTCGGATTCAACGGCGGCAGTGCGTTCGGCGCCAATGCGTCGGCGGCGCTCGCGTTCGCCAACACAATGTTCGCGCCAAGCGCGACGCTGGTAGTCTGGAGTCTGCTCGATCTGATGCGCACGCGAAAGACGACCGCCGTCGGAGCAGCGACTGCAATTGTCGTTGGCCTGGTAGCCATAACACCCGCCGCCGGATTCGTCAGTCCACTCTCGGCGATTGCGATCGGCGGAATCGCGGCGGCACCGAGCTATTTCGCGCTGCTGTGGAGAGCCCGAAGCCGAGTGGATGATTCGCTTGACGTCGTATCGGCGCACGGCGTCGGCGGTATGGTCGGTGCCCTGCTTACCGGAGTTCTCGCCGAGAAAAGCTGGAATGGAGTCGGAGATGGCGCTCTCTTCGGTAACATGCGGCAGCTCGGTATTCAGGCAATCGCAGTTGTGGCTACCATCGCGTATAGTGCTGTAGCCACGTTCGCCGTCGTCAAGGTGATTGCACTCGGATTCAACCTGCGCGCGACGGTCAAAGAGGAAGGAATCGGGCTCGACGTTACACAGCACGGTGAAGAGGCGTACAGCAGGGGCGAGGGCGCGATTCTCGTCCGTGCGGATGGGGGGATCTGAACATGAAACTCGTCGTTGCAATCGTTCGACCGGAAAAGCTGAACGAGGTTCTCGAGGCGCTGTACCGCGCCGAGGTCACCGGTCTCACCATCAGCAGAGTGCGCGGCCACGGTGGGGAGACAGAGCAGGTGGAGACGTACCGCGGGACGACGGTGAAGGTCGAGCTGCACGACAAAGTGCGACTGGAGATCGGCGTCTCGGATCACTTCGTCGGGCCAACCGTGCGCGCGATTCTGTCGGCGGGCCGCACCGGTGAGGTAGGCGACGGGAAGATCTTTGTGCTGCCCGTCGAAAAAGTCTACCGCATCCGTACTGGCGAAGAAGACAGAGCGGCAGTGACGCCGGTTACGATGGAGGAGAGTCCGGCTTAATCGCGGCGCAACTGAAACACGCACAACCCGTGCGCGGCGATCGAGCCCAACGCAACAGATTTTCCGTCAGCTGAAATCACGCCTTCGATACATCCGTCCGAGGGATCCGCGTAAAGCGGCTCGAGCCGGTAGGCGCTGCTACCCTGCAGAGATGGCGAAATCGTAACGGCCAGTCGATCGATTGTCCGATCTCCAAAATTCAACGCGATCAGAACGGTCTCGGCTGGGGACGAGCGCAGAAACGCTGCGGTCGCTCCCTCAGGCGTCGATCCCATTGAGAGCGCGCCATTGCTCAGCGCCGGGTGGGCGTTTCGAAAGTGAATCAGGCGCCGGTAATGATTGAGCATTGACGCGGGATCATGATCCTGCGCAGCAACGTTTTTCGTCATCCAATCAGATTGCAGACCTTCCCACGGCGTTGCGCTGGTGAATCCCCCATTTGCTCCAGCACTCCACTGCATTGGCGTGCGGATGGTTTCGTCTGGCTTCGTGCCGACCATGCCGATCTCTTCGCCGTAGTAGACGAACGGCATACCAGGCAGCATCAGCATCGCGCTGGCGGCAATTCTTGCTTTGGCGACATCGCCGAGCACGGTCACGACGCGCGGCTGATCGTGATTGGTGAGAAGCGGCGACCAGCGACCGGCGGGAAAAGTTACGCTGGCGTCCCAGATCGCTTTGTTGAACAGAGCCGCGTCCCCAGTGCGCGCGGCTTGCATTGTCGCGCTCGCCACGCCAAACGCGAAGTACGCATCCAGCTGGTCGGGGTAATACGTCGCCAGAATTTGCGGCGACTCCTCTGACATCTCGCCAATCGTAAACGAGCTTGGGGCCTCGCTGCGAATGGCACTCCCGAACTGCCTCAACACGTCGTGCGTCCCGCGTGTGTGCTGTAGCTGACTGCCTTCTTCCACCAGATACGGAATTGCATCGAAGCGAAATCCGTCGGCGCGCATGTCCCTCAGCCAGTACGCCAGGACTTTCTGCATCTCCTCCAACACCGCCGGTGTTCCGTAATTCAGGTCGGGCATTCCACCCCAGAAAACCCCGTAGTAGTACTCGTCACGTACGGGCGACTTGTGCCACACCTCCTGCCCCCACGGCCCTGTCTCGCTCAGCTTCGTAGTCGACCAGCGGTACCAGCTTCGATATGGACTCGCCAGATCGTGAAGCGCTGATTGGAAATACGTATGCTCGCTCGACGTGTGATTCGGAACGAAGTCGACGATGACGTGAATCCCTCGCCGATGTGCCTCGTCGACCAGCATTCGGAAATCGTCATCGGTGCCATAGTGCGGATCGACATGGTAGTAGTCGGTGACGTCGTAACCGTGATAACTCACCGACCTGGCGATCGGCATCAGCCAGATACAATTGGCGCCAAGACTCGCCGTGCTCGTTGGATTTCCGTCATTGATGTAGTCGAGACGGGAGATGAGGCCGCGCAAATCCCCGATGCCGTCGCCGTCGGAATCGTAGAACGAGCGGACGAAAACTTCATAGCAGACCCCGTCGCGCCACCAGGCACTCGCGTTAAACGGGATTCCCTTTGAAATTGGCGATGTTGCGCTATTGGAACACGCGGTCAGAGCTATTACGACCGACACGACCGCGGCACGGGCACTCACCGATTATCTACGCGCCGGACGCCATTCTGTGGACGAAAGGAGGCTGGCGCAAACCGGGCCACCATCCTTGCCAGTTCCTTCGATCTGGATTGCCAACAGCGTGTTGGGCGTCGACCGCACCTTCTCGATCATGTCACTCGTGATGGTGGTGAGCGGAATCTTGGCGCGCCGATCCCAGAACGTGTCGGCCTGTCCCGCTCTCTTCCCCGAATTCACATAGACGAAGCGTCGATCGGGCGGACCTTGCGTGAACTCACCAAGGAATCGCGGTCGAGCCCCGCGGCTGACATCGGCGACGCGCACAGAAAAATCGAATGAAAGAGAATCTGGGTCAATGCGAGTTGGGGGAACCAGCTCGGAGTTTCCCCTGGCATCTGACTTACCTTTTTGCAGTGCGAATCGCACGCCCGGTGGCACGCGGTGCAGCGTGATGCGCAGCGGAAGCTCCGCTGTCATTTCCGAGCCGGATCCCAGACCGCGACGGCGACCCGCGAATCCGCCGTCCCGTAATAGAGAAACCACCTGCCCTTGAACGGAATGAGCGCCTCGGTGAACGTCGTCCCTTCCTTGTACTGCCCGGTCTTCTCATAGTCTTCCGTCGGCCGGATAAAGGGCCCGTCCGAGCGCGCGATCAGCTTGATCGGGTTGCGCGCGTCGAATAGCGCCTGACCACCGGTGTAAATCCGCTCCGGCAAGCCTGCCTGTCCAAATTTTCCGCTGTTGCCCGCATTGTAGATCAGCAGGATTCCACGCTCGGTCATGATCGCCGGCGGACCGGCCTCGACGAGCCACGAATCAAAGTATCCGGGACGCGCTGACAAAACTTTCAATACTTTCCCGTCGCTGTCCGCGAGCGGCGTCCAGTCAATCAGATTATCCGACGTCGCGATGAGGATGTCCGGGACGTTGAAGTACATCCAGTACTTGCCGTTTACCTTCGTCGCGATGAGACGATCGCCTTCGACTCTGGTGAGAATCGCGCCCGACTTCGTGTCCAGCTTCAGATACTTCCCACTGTCCGCCTTTGCGAACGCCGGCCCGTGCTTCTGCCAGTGAACGAGATCTTTCGAGGTCGCAATCGCCAGCCTCGGCACGTCGCGATTCCATTGCGTGTAAGTGAGAACGTAGGTGCCGTCCTCGGGTTGGACGATGCGTGGATCCTCCACACCACCCGTCCACTCGTATCGCGCCTGAACATCCTTGTCCGGATACAACACCGGGGTCGATCTCCGCGTGAAATGCAATCCATCACTGCTCTCGGCGAGCCCAAGTCGGGACGTATGAAACCCGATCTCTCTCTTGCCGGTTGCGTCTTCAGCGCGATAAAGCACGTAGACTTTTCCGTTTCTGACGACCGCTGCGGGATTGAACGTCGCCAGCTCCTCCCAGCGCACCACACTGTCGGTCATCGGAGACAAAAAAGTGGTGGCTGCGTTGGGCGCGATGATTGGATTGACTTGACCCGGTTTCTCGAATGGTCCGAACATCCAATCCTGGCTTTGCGCCGATGCTGGTAGGCCAACGAGCATCGCCAACAAGAAAAGCAGTAGGGTCGTTGTCTTTCCGGCCATGGACAGAAATGTGCGGCTCAGCCGAACCGGCCGTTAGCCTGATAGGGTTCGGCTGGTTGCCTGGTCAGGCTGGCGGCCGTCATTTCTGGTGTAATACTCTGGCAAGCGTCTTTCCGCGCCATTCCGCACGACTGGCGCGACCGCTTGAATCGACGAGGTCCCTCTTCCATGCGCACCTGCATCGCCCTCACCACTGTCTTGGTCATCACCGCGGCTTGCTCCCAGCAGAAGCCCGCTCCACCTCCGGCTCCGACCATCAAGGTGGTTCACGACACGGTCAGTGTGCGTGATCCGGATTTGGATAAGAGAGCTTCCCGGCTCGAGCTGCAGCTGCTCGCGCGTGATGCCCAAATCGAGGATCTGCAGTCGCGCCTCGAGGATACGCGCGCAGAGGTAGTGCGGGCGATGGCAAAGCTTCAGTCTGTAGCGAGCCGAGCGCAGGCGGCGTCGGCGATGGCGGAGGCGGAAGTTGTTCTGCAGACGATGAAGTCGACCGGATCAGGTGAGCCGCCCGAAGCAGCGCAGGTCACTCGGCTCGTTCGACAGAGCGCGACCGAGTTCAACAAACAGAACTATGGCGGCGCGCTGTATCTTGCCAATCAGGCAAAGACGGTCGCCTCATCGTATCGCGGACGCGTTGGCGTAAGCAGGGAAGGAACGCGTCCCGGCGAAACTCTCTTCGCAGTTCCCATCAAGCTGAAGACGACGAGCCGCGGGAACGTGCGTGAAGGACCGGGAACTAACTTTGCCGTCTCGTTCCAGGCGGATCCTGGTACTGTGATCACCGCCTATTCCTATACTGACGAGTGGATTCGGATCAGCGATGATGGCGGACGAACCGGGTGGATTCACCAGACGCTCGTCGCGCGACCGTAGCTAACCGGTTTTTTGCAGTCTCCGGGCGCGTACCGTACGGTCGCGCGCTTCTCTTTTCGCCTGATATAGAGCTTCGTCGGCCACCGCGATGATCGACTCGGCGTCGTCCGCGTCTTCCGGGAAGCTGGCGACGCCAATGCTCAGCGTCATCTTCCGCCCGTTGAATTTCTTCGCCGCGACGCGCGCGCGAATGTGCTCGGCGGTGTCGAGTGCATCGGCGATGGCGGTGTCGGGCAACACGATCACGAATTCCTCACCGCCGTAGCGCGCGCAGCAGTCGACCTTGCGTGTGGAGTCGCGCATGATCTCGGCGATCGTCTGCAGCACTTCGTCGCCGGCTGGATGCCCGAATGCGTCGTTGTACTGCTTGAAGTGATCGACGTCGCCCACCAATACGGAGAAGCCGCGGTGATCTTTCTTGAACCGCGCAACCTCGTCGTCGAGACGCTTCATCAGCGACCGGTGATTCGACAGCCCCGTCAAGCTGTCGGTCGTGGACAAGAGCTCCAGCTCTTCATTCTTTTTGCGCAGCGTCTCGTTGATTCGATCGAGCTCTGCCCGCCCTTCGCGCAGGCGAGTAACCATGTGATTGAAGACGTCGGTTAGGTAACCGACCTCGCCGCCACCAGGTGCCGATGGCAAATCGACCGCGAGATCTCCACCGGCAACTTCGCCAGCGGCTTTGGTCAGACGGTCGAGTGGCCGGGCGATGAGACGCCCAAGGCGGTAGGAGGCTGCAGTCACTGCGACCAGGAGGAACAGGATCACCATCAGCGCAACATCGCGAAAGCGACGTACTTGCAGATAGGCGGCTTCGGACGAGATCTCGGCGATGACGGCCCAGTTTACCTGTGGCACGTACTCGAGAGTGCCGATGACATCGCGATTACCAAAGCTCGTATAGGAGAAAGGGGCGCGTGCCCGCTCGCGCAGCTTCTTCATCGTCGACGCGGGCATCGGATTCTTGATCAGCTGCTCCGAGATGCCGTCGGAGCTGGCGATCGCCGCGCCTTTGGTGTTGACGAGATGAATCGCGCCGGTGCTGTCGGGAGCAAACGATCTGAGCAACAGCTGCACCGGTGCGAGATTGAGCTCCGCCGCAAACGCACCGAGTAGACGTCCGTCTGCTCGCTGTGCCGGAACTGCGACGATCAGTTTCGCTCTGCGCGTCTTTGGATCCCAATACGCATCGCCGACGATCTGATTGTCTGATCGGAGGGTGGCCTGCCAATCCGCGGGAAGAGGAACGCGGGTAACTTCGCTCGCGCTCGTTGCGATGACGTTCCCATTGAGGTCGAGCACCATCAGCTTCTCGAAGTCGCTGAATCGCTCGTGGAGCGAAACCAGATAGTCGCGCAGGCGGCCCTCCGTGGGAGAAGCCGGTGCGGCGCGTGGGCCGCGATCGAGCGTGACAACTACTTCATCCGATCCAGCGAAGACGCGCAAATCGTAGAGACGCTCGCGAAGCCAGACTCCAGTCGCGCGCGCGCTCTGTGCGCTGCCCGAGAGAAGATCTTCATTGATTTTCTTTTCGAGCGCGTGCCGGTTCTGGGTGTAGAAGACGCCGAGCATTGTCCCGGCGGGGAGCAATGCTGCCGCCACCGCAAACGCGAGAATTCGGCTGCGAAGGCTCTCGAGGCGCGGGAAGGGGAGGGGGAATTTCGCACGCGCGCGCGGCGTCGTCTGCGACGCCGGAGCGGCAGCGTTTATCGTTCCGGGTTCGGATGTGGTGACGGGCATCGTCTATAGACGATTAACGTCTCGATGAGCTACCTCGACCGCGAGCAGAATCGGTGGCGAAACGGAGTTACCGGCGAAACCCTTTAAGGAAACGTTTGGTGCCGATGGAATCACAAACATGGCGCCGAAATAACCCCGAATGATCATCATTCTAACCCTCGATTTTGCAGGGAGTTAGACGCTAGATCCCTCGTTCTCTGCCAGGAGTGGTCAGAGGCGATTGATGTCGGCCGCCTCCAGAACGTGTCTTGCGTATCCGTTCCGCGCGACTGCAAGCATCGCCCGTCCCAGTTGTTCGGTCGTAGTAATCATCGTCGGTGCGAGCCGGCGCACGATCGGGTAGAGCGGCTTGATGACTGCGTACATCGCGTTGTACCAGCGTGTCGACGATCGAATTCCATGGAGCGGAATCACGGCGCCAGGTCGAAACATGTACGCCGCTTTGAATGGCATCGAAAGCAAAGCGTTCTCGGTCCGTCCCTTCACTCGCGCCCACATCGCCCGGCCTCGCTCGCTGCTGTCAGTGCCTTGTCCCGACACGTAAATGAAAGTCAGATCGGGGCTCGTCCGCAGGAGAGTCTTGGCGACGCCAATCGTTAGATCGTAAGTCACACGCGCGTATTGCTCTTCCTTCATACCGAGCGACGAAACGCCGAGGCAGAAGAAGCAGGCGTCGAGGCCAGTCAATTGTCGCTCGAGAGGAGCAAGTGTGGCGAGATCGGGAAGAACGAGCTCGGTGAGTTTGGCATGATGTTGACCCGTCGCGCGTCGGCCAACGGAGACCACTCTTCCCACTCCGCGATCGCGCAGGCATTCGCGTAGCACGCCCCGGCCGATCATTCCGGTCGCACCAAAGAGGACGACGTTCACGACTCTCTATTCCCAGTCGGCCAGACGTCTCAGCGCTCTCAGCCGCTCACTGTGCCCGATGCGAGCCTTGCTCACCGCTTCGCGCAACCACTCTACGGATTGATCGTAGACTTCGCGATTTACCGGATAAGGATGCCCGTCCTTACCACCATGCGCGAAACTGAATCGCGCCGGATCACGCATGCTGGCAGGCGATCCGTAGACAACGTCAGCGACGAGCGCGAGCGCGCGCACTGCCTTGGGTCCCACGCCCCTGACCGCGAGAAGCTGCTCGAAGTTCTGCGGATTCGCCTCGTACGTCGACAGCAGCACCTTGCGCAGATGCGCCGGGTTCACGTCCCGCTTGATGTCAACCCAATGTCGGGATGGCAACGCCATCGTGATCACACGCGCGATCTCTTTGTCGACCACCCTCGGCTCCTGTCGCGCGAAATCGGTGGACACTGTTCGTGCCGGCGACGATTCCGCCGCCACCATGTTGAGCACAGTTTGGCCGGAAGCATCGCTCGCGATCGCAGCGTGCGGCTCATTCACGAAGTCAGTTACCAGAGAGCCGAGCCAGTGATAGCGACGCGCGGTACCGTCGTTGCGGCGCATGCCCTGCTGCACTACGGCCCACTCGCCCTCGCTCGTGACGAAGAAGCTGTGATGATAGATCCCGAAGCCATCCTGAATCGCAGCGGAATCGACCTTGGCGGCCATGCGACTGTTGTAGGCGAGGCGCGCGCCGTCCAAGCCAGTGCGCGAGCCGTACTCGATCAGCTCGATCGGAGTCCGTCGCGAGACTTTTCCTTTGCCACCAGCGACGAAAATTCCGAGCTCGCTGCCGCGCTGAGCGAGGCCTTCCTTGAGCGCGCCGCAGACGGTGGTCGTAACGCCGCTCGAGTGCCAGTCGAATCCCAGCACGCAGCCGAACGACTGAAACCAGTACGGATCTGACAATCGCTTCAGGAATTCGGAGCGGCCGTGCTCGAGCACCATGACTTCCGCGATTGCTGGCGCGAGCTGCGACATCCGATCGAAGAGCCAGTGCGGAGCTTTGCCGCTGTGAAGCGGAAGGGTGGCGCTGCCGGTGCGTTCGGGCATAGATGGAAAATACTCACTACGGGACGGCGCTTGCGTGAGGAGCGTTCCTGCGCATTCGTGAGGAATGGCTTACAGTACGGAAAAGGAATCTACTTTCTCGCCTCGGGTTCTAATCCTCATGCCCGAGCAGTGGCCGCGTGCGCTGCTTCGCGCAGCCCTGCGAGAGGCCGGATACGATGCAGTCGGAACAGGCAATCTCGGTACGGCACTACGCATCCGATCCGACGAACATGACCGCGGTCCCGTACGCCTGGTCGTAGTCGACCAGTCTGCGCTGAGCGGAGCGCACTACAAACTGCGCGAGCTTCTTTCACGTCACGGAGCGCCGCCAACGATCTTGCTCGCCCGCCCGACCCTCGCCACGCCCGTAGGACCGTGGCAACGCGTCCTCAAGCGTCCCGTGAGTGTCGAAGAAATCGTGACCGCCGTACAAGACTTACTGGCACTGCCGTACGAGCTGCGTCATCCCATCGATTGAGCGTACAGACGAAGCGCGATCGGCTCAGGAGTCATCAGCGATTCGTCGATCGTCACCCGAACGCGTCGCATCGTTGCTGTCGGAAACCGATCCAGCTTGGTGTAACCGATCGTCGTCCCCCGAGACAGGACGCGCCACTCTTCGCCACTCGCGCCTGTCAGCGTGTACCGCGCGACCGATTGCCCGCGTGCGATGTCCTCCCCGAGGCGAGCGAGTCCAATCGCAGTTGGCACGCCGAGATCCAGCTCCAGTACAGCGGAGCGGCCGCTTGTCACTCGCCAGGTGCGTTGCGTGCGTGACCCTGTGTCGCGCTCGAACATGGTTGAGAGCCGATCGCGAAATGCAGCGAGACGCGCCACGTCGGTGGAGTGCAATAAACCATCGCGAGTCGGCGGCACATTGAGTAACAGCTTCCCATTTCGTCCGACCGACGTGAAGAAAAGATCCACCAGATTTTCAACGGTCCGCACGCGATCGTTCTCCGCAGGATGGTAAAACAAGCCTGGTCGGATCGACACGTCGACTTCGGCGGGCCGCCACACTGATCCCGCGGGATCGCCGTGTTGCAAGATTTCTCTGATGTCCGGC
>WNFY01002270.1_pt1 | contig 36302 bp, 31 predicted proteins | sample 5400091 | NCBI WGS metagenome assembly WNFY01 (sample SAMN13153364, study PRJNA577476) | soil metagenome | isolation source: 60 cm soil or saprolite under grassland replicate 1 | place: USA:California | collected 2016-06-15 | reverse complement strand
GGCCTTGTGGACTCTGTTTTCGGTGGAAGATTTGTAATCCGTCATAATTATATACACAACGCGATAGTAGGAGACCACGGAACCGAAGGCTCCGGGCGCGGGTGTCGAGCCAAGGAAGTTTACAATAACACGTTCAATTCCACACTTACAAGGTTCCCTGCCGGGGTGCAACGGTCCGGCACAAGCCTCTGGCATGATAACATCGTCACTGGCCTTGAACCCACCAATGATGTCCTGTCCACTCTGCAGAACTTCCGTGAATTCCCGTCCCGTTCTAATAGCCCATGGGGAATCGCGGACGGGACAAGTCCCTGGGACGCAAACGACACCGAGGGCAACGGAACCTTCGTTGAAGGCCATCAGCCATTTGTTTTCGATCAGGGAACGGACAATAGTTCAGTTAATTCGCAAGGCGTTCTTCACGATTCTACAAAGAACTGGACGCCGAATCAGTGGGTGGGATATAGCGTCACGAATTACAATCCGGCTTATACAAGCGACGGCATCGGCTCTTACGTCACCGGGAACACGACCAACACAATCACCTACGCTTATTATTCGGGCACAGACGCCACTCAGCACATGATCCTTAACGCTGGGGACCCCTACAAAATCCATCGTGTCCTTATTATGATGGATCAAAACGGCAGGGGTAAGACCGATCTAATAACAGGTTCTGGACCATTCATTAATACCACTACTGGCACGGCTTCATGGCCTCATTCGGCCCTGGAGCCATGCTACTCTTGGAATAATGTTTATGCGCCCAATGGGCACGCGCTGGGATTCCATGCCAACGACGGGCAGCCAACAACAAAGCTTAACGTTGATTACTTTAATCTCGGTGCAGGATTCCCTGCGAACACGACGCCACTGGCAGTTTCTTCCACCTACACCGCAGCGCTCAACGGCGTTAACTATACCGGCACGTTTGTTTATCCACATCCCCTAACGTTGTTACCGGTTGGCACACCCAGGGCTGCGGTAACAGACTTTAACGGGGATGGTCACCCGGACTGGGTGCTTCAGAACGCTGGGACGCATCAAACGGCGATCTGGTATCTCAACAACAACGTTATTGTCGGCGGTGCCTATGGTCCAACTCTTCCGGGTAACTGGGGACTGAGGGGCGTAGCGCATTTTAGCCGCGACAGCCATTCCGATTATGCGTTGTTTGCCCCCCGTACGGATCAAACGGCAATTTGGTATTTGTCGGGACCAACGTTTATCGGAAGCGCTTATGGGCCGACTCTTCCCAGTGGCTGGGAGTTGGTGGCGCCCGCCGACTTCAACGGCAATGGCTACCCGGACTACGTGCTCTATAACAGCGGCACCCGTCGAACCGCGATATGGTATCTGAACAACAGCGTTTTTGTCAGCGCCGCTTGGGGTCCAACTCTTCCGGCCGACTGGAGCTTGGTGGGTGCAGCTGATTTTGATCGCAACGGCTATACCGATTATCTCTTGTTCAATTCCATTACCCGCCAAACGGCAATCTGGTATTTATCGGGACCAACATTCCTCACCGGCGCTTATGGGCCGACCCTTCCCAGTGGGTGGATATTGGTGGCTACAGCCGACCTCAACGGCGACGGTAAACCGGATTATTTGCTTTACAATGTGAACACTCAGCAAACCGCGATCTGGTATCTCAACAACAACGTTTTCGTTAGCGGTGCCTACGGGCCGATCCTTCCGCCCGGCTGGAGCTTCTTTGGGCCCTGAGTGATGCCGCTACGCGGGAGCCAATCATCGAGCTTTCAAAATGGTCACCACTTGTCGAAGAGGTGATCGATTGACCGCTTCGCTTGGGAGGGCAGATTGCAAAACAAAATTCTCCTCCAACGTAAGAGCCGATCTCGAGGGGGATAAGGGCGCCGTCACATTTTTGGCCTGCCTCCAAACGGCCGCACGTCGCATTTTATCTTGCCTACCAACAATTTTGTAGAGTAAACAACGCTGCATGACGCAGAACAGAAAACGCATGTGGGACGATCGACGATTGCGGAACACTTTCACAGCTTGCCGCAAACGAGCATTCGATCCGTGTTCTTGCCATGTCGCTTTCTTGGTTGCTGCTGCGCTCGCGTGCGGCAGCTGCCAGACCCCGCTACCGCCTTTGCCGGATCAGCCGGGTCCCAAAACAGCAGTAAGGCTCTCTCCCGGAGATTCAGTCAAGGTTACCTTTGCCGAGGAGAGCGATCTGGATCAAACACAGAAAATTCGCAGAGACGGCAAGGTGAGTCTGCCGCTCATCGGCGAGCTGACGGCTGCCGGCAAGAGGCTCATGGATCTGCAACGTGAGATTATAAGCCGTTACGAAGGGAAACTGGATAATCCCGAGGTGCTAGTCACATTGGAGAGTGGTACGGCAACCGTGATCGTGTCCGGATTTGCCAATAAGCCGGGAAAAGTTGATTTTGATCGCCCGAAGACCGTGTACCAGGCGATCATGGACGCGGGCGGAGTGAGTGACTATGGAAGCCTGCGCAATATTCACCTCACTCGTGTAATCAATGGAGAACAACGCACCGAAACCATTAACCTTCGGCCGACCGTTCACGGCGAAACTACAAAACCCGAATATGTTCAGGACGGGGACGTGATCTACATCTCGCGCAGCTGGTTCTGATTCTGACGCCGGTGGCGCGATTTGCAACCAGACATGATTTTACCATGTCGAATTCACCGGACCCGCAAACTCGTTGATTCGCTACCGCTCGCATTCCTGTTCGCGGCTTTTTTGTTGGTTCCATGCACCGAAGCGATGGCTCAATACGGAGCGGGTTCGACGTCAGGAACGGCTGGTGCCGCTGGGGGGGCGACTGTCCCGCTTGATATCACGGCTGGCGTGGACATCGGCTATGACGACCACGTTCTCGGGAGCAACACTACCACGGGCTCAAGTGGTCAAAGCTCATTTTTCGCGAGGGAAAACATTGTCCTGTCTTATGATCGCCCCAAGGAACGGTCAGAAATTCGTCTGCTTGCTGTAGGACGCTTTTCTCAGTTTTTCGATGTTGGCACCGACGACAAGGACGTGAACGTCACTTTGTCGCTTACGCATAACTTCTCGAAACGCCTTTCCTTCCGCGCTGACGTTTACGCCGCTTACCAGACCGAGCCTAATTTTCAATCCAATGTTGGCCCGGAAAACGTGCGCGCTCCTCACTTCGAGACGCATGACATTCTTTCGCTTACCTATCACTGGTTTCCGCGATTTGCCATGGTAACAAGCTACACGTTCAAAAGCGTTCAGTATGAGTCGTCGTCGTCCGTTGGAACATCTCAGAACCGGATCGACAACACGTTTGGCGAAGCGCTTAGATTTAGTCTGACGAAACGCACGGATCTGATTGGTGAATATCGTTTTCAAACAATAGATTACGAGACGGCCACGAACAATTCCATTACTCACTATGTCCTAGTCGGTGTCGATCATCGTTTGACTGAGCACCTGAGATTTGACGCGCGCGGCGGTCCATCATTTCGCTCGCTCGAAAACGACGGGAATACGGTCAACCCCTACTTTGAAGGTCGGCTTGAGTACGAGAGGAGCAACCACTCGCTGAGCTGGACGACAAACTATGGATACGAATCGCCCAATGCGGCAAACGTGTCGAACCGCACTACGATCCGAACCGGCGTGAACCTGACGTACCACCTAACTTCGCGGCTCCACTCGACGACCGGATTTTATTATCATCATGATGACAATCAAGGTGGTTCGTCCGGAACCACCTCCGTGGGGACCCAGGATTCCCTCCAGTTTTCTCTCGGTCTTCGTTATAGGATTAATAAGCGGTTCTCCCTGCACGTCGACTACCAGCATACCATGCAGAGTTCACTAGAATCGAATCCCGGTTACTCGCGGAATTCTTATTCCGCCGGATTAAGCTATACTTACTGAGAATCTATGAGATCGCTCGACCACAGAGAACTTCGCGGATTAACACGGACAATTACTCGCTGACCTAGCCAGAGAAACAACCTGGAAATGCCCGGTTCACCAAACGGAGCTGCTGCTCGCGAAATCATCATTCCCAGCCGAGCAGGGAAGATGTCAGAATCCACGCCGCCGACGCAAAACCAGAAATGGCGGTTTTGGACCGGCGTGTGTTTTGCAATTGTGCTGCTGGTGGTTTTCGCCCTGCCCCTCCTGATGCTGACCAGTTACGTAGCCGGGAGCCAGTTACATTCATATATTCTGTTGGTCCCGTTCGTTTCTGCTTACCTGCTTTACATCCGGCGGAATCAATTACCGAAAAATTACACTACCGATCTTCCGCTCACGATCGTATCCCTGGCCGCAGGTCTCGGCCTCTTGGCTTTTACGTACTCGCTGGACTTCGCTGGGCGAGCGCCGGCCAATAATGATCGCATCGTGCTGCTGACCCTGTCCTTCCTTTGCTGCCTTGCGGCAGGAGGTTTTTTCTTTTTCGGATGTCCCTGGATGCGAGCGGCAGCTTTTCCCTTGGCCTACCTCATTTTCATGGTGCCGATGCCGGACGCGATGGCAGATGCGCTCGAAATAGCTTCAAAATCTGCCGCGGCCGAAGTAGCCAACTTTCTTTTCCACCTTAGCGGCACGCCTTTCCTTCGGGCAGGCCCAATTTTCCAACTGCCGAACATCACAATCGAAGTTGCGCAGGAATGCAGCGGTATCCGGTCGAGCTGGGTGCTTTTCATGACCAGCATCCTGGCCGCGAATCTATTTTTGAAGACGCCATGGCGGCGTTTTGCGCTTGTCGCCTTCGTCATTCCGCTGGGGATTTTACGGAACGGGTTTCGCATTCTGGTGATCGGTCTCCTCTGCGTGAACGTCGGGCCTCAGATGATTCACAGTCTTATCCACCTTCGCGGTGGCCCTCTATTTTTCGCGCTTTCGCTTGTTCCATTTCTTCTGATGTTGTGGTGGCTCCGCAGGGGCGACGTCCGAACCCGACAACCGAATCGTGCTGAGGTTCAGCAGAAGGGTTCGAACCACTGATTCCTAGTGCATTGGCTTGGTTCGTAGGTATCTTTTTCCGTTTTGCGCAAGTTTTTGGTAACTTCGCCTTCCAGTTTCCGGAGAAACGGTTGAGAGAAGCGACCCTCTCCTGTGCTCGATACGTAGGCTTAGACCCGGATTTCGCCACGGTCCGCTCTTTGAAGGGTTGAAGGGGAACATTGCCGAGAAATGAGATTTCGATTTAGTTACTGGCCGAAGCACAGTGCCGTAGTTGGCATTCGATGCGATTCATTACATTAGCTCGGAGCGAATTGTGAGTCTGAACTCTGCGTTAGCTTTGGCCGCTGCCATGTTTAGTGCTGCCTTGGCCGTGGCTGCAGCCTGCCGAGGGCGTCGTTCGCTTGCGACGTGGTGTTTCTCAGCTGGGATGCTGACTTTTGCTTTGGAAAGTCTGTTCGGGGCGATATGGCACGACGCCCTTGTTCCTGAAAAGGCTGTCTTTTGGGGAACTCTTACTCTACTGACCAAGTCATTTTTGCCTGCGTTTTGGCTTTGTTTCAGCCTCACATATTCACGTGGAAACCCTCGGGACCTTCCGGTCAAGTCCCGAGCTCTGGTTCTGGCTGCGTTCTTAGTCCCGATTTGTGTCTTTCTGGTTTTCCTGAATCAATTGACCCCAATTTTTCCTCGTATCGCGACAGGCGGCAACGGGTGGATCAGCGCTGAGGTAGCGGCCAAAACTCTGAACGGCATTTTACTCGTGGCGGCGGTACTGATTCTCATGAATCTCGAAAGGACATTCCGAGCGGCTGTCGGGACGATGCAGTGGAGGATCAAGTTTATTGTTCTCGGGCTCGGGATCGTGTTTGGAGCGAGGATTTACACTCTCAGCCAGCCACTGCTCTTTTCCGGAGGCGCTCCGCCCCTGAACGATGTCGATACAGTGGCTCTCTTGATCGGGTGCGCATTGATCGTGGTGACATTCGTTCGGAGTGGCTTCGGCGAAATCGATGTTTATCCGTCCCATGCCGTTCTACGCACTTCCCTGACGGTCCTTCTGGTCGGCGGCTATCTTTTTATTGTCGGCGTGCTTGCCCAAGTCGTCGCGCGGACCGGAGGATCCACAACCTTCCAGTTCCAAGCCTTCGTTGTGCTATTGGGGTTTGCCCTTCTGGCTGTGCTATTGCTCTCGAATCGGGTCCGGCAACGCATCAGTTCTTTCGTCAGCCGCCATTTCAGGAGGCCCCAGTATGATTTTCGCCAGGTATGGACGCGCTTTACTCAATGTACGTCCAGCGTGCTCGACCAACCTGGTCTGTGCACCGCAGCCGCAAAATTGATCTCTGAAACCTTTAACGTCTTGTCGGTCACTATCTGGCTATTTGATGAACATGATCGGCTTACGTTCGCAGCGTCGACCTCTAGATCAGAACGCGAGGCCGTCGTTGCAATCCCAAACCTCGCGAACTTGGGCCCGGCTTTGACGAAGATTCGCGGGCTTTCCAAGCCTTTTGATTTAGAAAAAGCCAAAGGCGATTATGTGGAGCGCTTGAGACAAATCGCTTCGAGCCAATTTCGCACCGGCGGAAATCGGATGTGTGCGCCGCTCTGGACAGGAGATCGCTGCATAGGCGTGGCGATCCTGGCAGATCGCGTTGGCGGTGTTCCCTATACAATTGAAGAATTGGATCTGCTGAAATGCATGAGCGACCAAGTAGCAGTGAGTCTCTTGAAGCTTCGGCTTACTGAGGAAATCATGCGGGGCAAGGAACTGGAGGCCTTTCAAGCCATGTCCGCATTCTTCGTGCATGACTTGAAAAACGCAGCTTCAACCTTGAGCCTGACACTGCAAAATCTGCCTGTGCACTTTGACGATCCCGCCTTCCGACAAGACGCCTTGCGTGGGATCAGTGAAACCGCTAATCGTATCAACCAGCTTGTCAGCCGCGTTGCCGCCTTGCGGCCGCTCGAACCCAAACTCGCGGAAGTAGATCTTAATCTCCTTGTTACTGATGCGCTTAGGGTGCTGAACGGCACGCCGGGGATAAGCGTCGCGAAGGAGTTTCACCTGCAGCCAAAGCTCAAGGTGGACCGCGATCAATTCGGCAGCGTCATCACCAATCTGCTTCTCAATGCTCGCGACGCAGTCCAAGCAGGAGGCGAGATTAAAATTGAGACGAATCAACGCGATGATTGGGCAATCGTGTCCGTTGCCGACAACGGATGCGGGATCAGCCCGGCATTCTTGAAGGCATCCCTTTTCCGTCCTTTTCAGACGACAAAGAAGAAGGGACTCGGCATCGGCATGTTTCAATCTAAGATGATTGTCGAAGCGCATCGGGGGAAGATCCAGGTAGACAGTGAACCCGGCGCCGGCACAACGATCCGAGTCATGTTACCTCTGGGCCGCCAAGCAGCATGAAACCCAAAGTACTCATTGTCGACGATGAAGAAGCGATCCGGACGCAGATGAAATGGGCGCTGAGCCAGGATTACGAAATTCATTTCGCGGAGGACCGAAGAGGAGCGCTTGAAGCCTTTAGGGCCAACCAGCCGGCGGCGACACTGCTTGATCTGGGCCTCCCGCCCCGCCCCAATCAATGCGATGAAGGTTTGGCGGGGTTGTCCGACCTGCTCGCCGAGGACAGTACGGCCAAAGTCATTGTTATTTCTGGACAGAGCGAAAAACAGAATGCCATCGAGGCGGTTGGCGCGGGCGCGTATGATTTCTTGTGCAAGCCGATTGAGATGAAGGAATTGAGGCTGCTCCTTCACCGATGTATCCAGGTGGTGGAACTCGAGAAAGAATACCGCGAGTTACAACAGAGCCAACGTCACGACGTGTTTGAAAACATGCTCGGCACCAGTCCACAAATGCAGGCTGCCTTCGCGTTCATTCGCAAGGTAGCCGGCACGGATGCTCCAGTGCTTTTGCTTGGAGAAAGCGGCACTGGCAAAGAAATGGCGGCAGCGGCTATTCATCGCCGCAGTGCACGCAAGAACGGTCCTTTTGTGGCGATCAACTGCAACGCCATTCCGGAAAATCTTCTGGAGAGTGAGCTGTTTGGGCACGAAAAAGGCGCCTTTACTGGCGCTCACATTCAGCGCAACGGGCTGATGGAAACAGCTAGTGGCGGCACGCTGTTTCTGGATGAGATTGGCGAACTCCCCCCAACCATTCAGGTGAAGCTCCTCCGGTTTCTGCAAGAACAACGGTTGCAGCGAGTAGGCGGCAGACAGGAAATTCAAATCGACACGCGACTAGTCGCTGCAACCAACGCGGATCTTAAACAGATGATCGAAGCCGGGAAATTTCGCGAGGATCTATATTTTCGTCTTGCGGTTGTCACCATCCGGTTATTGCCGCTTCGCGAGCGAGGCCAAGATGTCGTGTTTCTGGCTCGCGAATTTCTGCAAAGATATGCCGCGCAAAGCGGTCGGACCAAGCTGGTTTTCACGCCCGACGCGCTGCGCGCAATTACCCGTTATTCGTGGCCTGGGAATGTGCGTGAGCTCCAAAACCGTGTGAAACGGGCGGTCATTATGACCAGCGGCTCGCGAGTGACCGCAAGGGATTTGGAGTTGGCGCAAGATCAGGACGTGGCATCTTTATCGGCGCCGACGCTCAAGCAGGCGCGTGAAAACGTCGAACGGGAAATGATTCAGCAAGCACTCAAGAAGAATGCCGGCAGAATCACTTCCGCAGCTGCCGACCTCGGGATCAGCCGTCCGACTCTTTACGAGCTAATGGACAAACTTGGCATCAGCAAAGAGCGCGCAATTACAAACAACAACTAAGATCAAAACCGCAAACAGATGCAAATATCGAAGCTCTCATTCCGCATCGCGACCCTTATTCTGGCGGCCACGCTCATCACCTCTTGCTCTAAGGAAGCAAAGAAAGCGCGTGTTCTGGGCGAGGCCGACAAGTATTTTAAAGCAGGAAACTATGACAAAGCCAAGTTGGCCTACCTCAACGCGCTCCAGCTCGATCCCGGAAACGTGCTCGCGTTCGAAAGAATCGGAGCAATGTGGCTGGATGACGCCGCGCCCCTTCGCGCTGCTCCATTTTTAATAAAGGCGACCGAGTTAGACCCGAAAAACGCTCAAAATCACATTCGCCTGGCCCGTTGTTATCTGGCGATAGGGCGGTTCGCCGATGCAAAAAATGAAGCGCTCAAAGTGCTTGAGCAAGTCCCAGACAATTCCGGTGCCGTCGTTGCGTTGGCTGAAGCGGCGAGAAGTAATGAAGACATTGAGGCGGCTTGGGAACAACTCCAGAAATTTCCTAAAAAGGATGACGTCTCGTTCCACCTCGCTTTGGCGAACCTGCTTCTTCACAAGGGGGACGTCGCTGCGGCAGGAGAGGCGGTCCGGCAGGCTCTCGCTGTCGATCCCAAATCGTCCGCCGCGCACATGGCGATGGGAGACTTGTATCTGCTCCAGAAAGATCAGAAACAAGCCAGCGAAGAATTCAAGAAGGCGGCAGACCTTGCGCCTGTTCGATCAATCGAACGGTTGAAATACGCCGCATTCAGCTCGACCACTGGTGATGCGGAGGAAACGAGAAGGATTGCCACCGAGATGACCAAGCAGACGCCAGACTATCTACCGGGCTGGATCTTGCTAGCCGAGCTTGCTTTCAAAGACAAGAAATACGATGAGGCGCTCTCAACTCTTGAGAATGTTTTTAGTCGCGACCCGGAAAACTTCGATGGTAGAAGGCTGCAAAGCGATGTGTTGCTGGCGAAGGCCGATACCAAGAAAGCGATTGACGTTCTGGAGCACCTCGATCAAACCTTTCCGGACACCCCTCTCATCAAATACCAATTAGCGCGCGCATACCTCAAAAATAATAACACAAACCAGGCAAAGATGGCATTGGATCGGGCTATCTCAATCAATCCGAATTATGACGATGCCAGCGTGCTTCTGGCCGGGATCAACGTTACTACCGGCCATAGTGACATGGTGATGGAACCGATGACTCGGTTGTTGAAAAGAAGGCCTGATTTGAGGAGCGCTGCACTGCTCTTGGCTGCTGCTTACGGCGCGCTTGACCGGTTCGACGATGCTGCCGTAGTACTTCAGGAGCAAGCCAAGCTTGCACCGCAGGATCCACAAGCGCAGGCAGCACTCGGCCTAACCTTTCGACAAGCGAAGAGAAACGACGAAGCGCGCCAGGCATTCGAAAAAGCCGCCCAGCTCGCGCCAGATAACCTCGCGCTGGTGGACCAGCTCGTCGAACTGGATTTGCTGGATAAGCGCTTCGACGCTGCCCGGCAGAGGATAAAGCGTCAGTTCCAAAAAAATCCCGATGCGCCGGCCGCTCATTTTTTTGAAGGCAAAATATTGGCCGCGGAAAGAAAATGGGAGTCAGCCGAGGCAGAACTTCAAAAAACGCTCCAGCTCGATCCTAATTTTTCCAGCGCCTACGATTTGTTGGTTCAAACCTATCTCGCGACTAACAAGCTTCCGCAGGCCGTCTCCCAATTGCAGGCTGCGCTCTCGAAGAACCCCAACAATCCTTCGGCACTCATGACGCTGGGGCTCGTATACGAGCAGATGAAGGATTACCCGAAGGAGCGGGATGCATATGAGAAGCTTCTTTCGATCAACCCCGACTTTGTTCCTGCCTTAAACAATCTCGCTTATCTCTACATGGAGCGGCTCAATGATTTGAATAAGGCTTACGACTTGGCGCGTAAGGCCCACGATCTGCAAGGGCAGGATGCAGCGGTCGCCGACACCTTAGGCTGGGTTCTTTACAAACGCGGCGACTACCAACAGGCGCTGGCAATTCTACAGGAGAGTGCTGAAAAGGCTGCCGACAATCCGGAGATTCAATTTCACCTGGGCATGACTGCCTACATGATGGGCCAGACAGATCTGGCAAGGGTCGCCCTTCGAAAAGCCGCAAATACACCCAAAGATTTCCCGGGCAAGGACGAGAGCAAACGTCGTCTCGCCTTGCTCGAGACTGGGACGGGTGCTTCGCCGGAATTGCCGATCTCGCAACTCGAGGCGATGGCGAAAGAGCAGCCTGATGATGTCATCTCACAGCTGCGTTTGGGAGAAGCTTACGAAAAACAAGGCGCGTGGGACAAGGCTGCCGCTGCTTTTGAACAAGCGCTGAAGTTGAATCCCAAGCTGTCCGGTACCATGACCAAGCTTGCAGAACTCAATGCGGGGCCGCTCCAGAATAAGGAGAAAGCTCTCGCTTACGCAAAGAAAGCTCGGGAGCTAGCACCAGCTGATCCCCAAGTCACCGCCATTCTCGGAAAGGTCGCCTACGAAGGCGGGAATTTCACCTGGTCTTACAGCCTTCTACAGGAAGCCGCTCGCCAACGCCAAAGCGATCCTTCCGTTCTACACAATTTGGCGTGGGCGGCCTACAGCCTGGGAAAAGTGAATGAGGCTCGGGACGCGATGCAAAAAATCCTGACGATTCGTGCCGGCCCCTCGCAAACTGCCGACGCAAGGAAATTTCTGGCATTCACCGCACTTGATGAGAATCCCAAGGAACTCATGGCCGCCGATGGCGAGGTGCAAAAGGAATTGAAATCGAATCCACAATATGTACCAGCGCTTATGGCCCAGGCCGCACTGGATGCGCAGCACGGCGAAATAAAACGGGCAACTGAAACCTACAGCGGCATTTTGCGCCGGTGGCCGGACTTCGCGCCGGCGCAGAAGCACCTTGCGGCCTTGGATGCGCAAGATCCATCCAACGTCATTGCCGCCTATGATCTCGCTACAAAAGCGCGCAAAACATTGCCGGATGATCCGGAACTGGCTGAGCTTCTTGGCCGGTTAAGTTACGAAAAGAAGGAATACCCACGCGCGATCCAGTTATTGCAGGAAAGCGCTCGGAAAAAGCCGCTCGATGCCGATTCTCTTTTTTATCTGGGAATGTCGCAGATCCAAGCCAGACAAAAGGCCGAGGCGCAAGGAGTCCTTAATCAAGCCTTAGTCGCAGGCCTTCAAGAGCCCCTCGCGGCCGAAGCGAAACGCGCCCTCGCCGACCTCCAGCAGCAGTGAAGGTCGTGAAAGCTGATCGGTACCGTTTGAATTTGCACCAAGATAGCTCGCGAGCGGAAATAAGGAACGCTCGCCGTCTCCTCAAGAGTGAAGGGGGAAGAATAAAGGCGAGATCGAGTTTTTCGACAACCACTTAGAGTGACCCTGTGGACTCTTGGAAAGTCCACGTGATTCGCCGCGCAAAGGTATAGCCGCATGAGTCGTTGTAATGGATTGGGGCATTGAAAGTTCCGATACGTGGGTCGACTTGTCCGGAACTCCGACGTCTTTTTACTAGGGCCGTAATCCACTTCGCCCGTTTTTGTTATGTATGATCTATGCCCTCATAGCCGTGTCCGGTCGTCGGAGCACGTTACAATTCCATGGTGCAGGCGACACCAATCGTCAAAATTGCATCGTCACATTAACCCGTTAGCAAATAGGCGTTTATATCTTTTCTAAACGAGATTCCTGATATTGGCACAAGGGTTGCTTAACTCCTTTGCAAATCGAAACTCCTATGAAAATAAACCTAATTCCAACAAAGAAACTCGCAGTGTTGTCGGCGGCGTTTTGCGCCGCGATGCTTGCGTTCAGCCCAAACGCCAAGGCTCTGACGTTTGGTGACGGAAACGACTTGGGCCAAGTACTGTTCGGCATACCCTCGGGTGACCAGGATAGAGAGAATTATGTCAACCATCTGATTGCCATGGCTCCAGGGACCAATGACTCCTTCAGCGGGCAGACCTTTTTCAGGTCATCAGCGAATCCCGGACCAGGTTTTCCCAACTATCCCACTGCCGTATTTTCTCATAACGGTACTCCTGGTGATAATTCTGTGGATCTTGGCGACGGCACCTTATATTCGTACCTGTTTGCGAAGTACGACGGACCCAACGCGGGTTCTGAAGTTTGGTACGTCGGGGGTATATCTGGGGTCATCACGATTCCTGCTTTTGGACTAGCCGGACAAAATTACGGCCTTTCTGGCTGGACGCTCTTTGGCCCGGGCGTTCCGGGCGTTCCCGACGGCGGCGCCACAGTAATGTTGCTCGGTGCGGCCCTCGGTGCGCTTGGTATGGCGCGACGCTTCCTGAAGAGCTAACCCTTTAAACAGTTTCCCGACACAAGAGTGGTCGTCCTTTTTGGGGCGGCCACTTTTTTGTTTGTAGTCCGGACGAAGGTAGTTCGTGCTGACGTCCACGGACAGTTTCAAGCCGCCATACAAACTGTCGTAGCAGAATCGTCGGGAACTGTTTACGGTCCTGTAAAGTTCGGACACGGTCTTTCCGCCTAGGCGCTCCTTGTTCGCGTTGTTGTAAATTCTGATCGCTACGCCCGGCAATGTTGTTTCAGAGGGCCCCTTTGGCGCGACTTCGTCGCTAAGCAGCCACTTCTGATTGTGCCCACAACGCCGTAGCCAGCCTATGTGAGCAATAGCAATAGTGCCGCTTTCTCCCATCCGAAGTCGCTCACCGCTGAGTGTGCTTCTACCCGATGGCTTTCTCAGACTAACCCCTTCAAGAGCATTTGCTGCGGTGCTAACTGGCTAAATAGTTTCCCTAAAACAAGAGTGGCCGTTCTTTTGGGGACGGCCACTTTCGTTTGTACGACAGATGTGGTAGAGCCTTGTGCACGCTAATCTTCCGACAGGTCTGGCGTCCGGCGCGAGTTGCTCCCTCCCCTACCTCTTCCGCTTCGTCGGACCCACCTTAGCTTCACGATTGAGGCGAAAGACAGCTAGCAAAACCCCATGCCGTTGAATGTGCCAAAGACCGATGGTTCGAGTTAGTTTAGTTTCACAGACGATTCTTGGCCTGGGATCTCAGGTGAACCCACGCTTCCATCGCGCTGTTGGCAAAACGCCCCGCGGTGCCACCGAGCCCCCTTCAAGCGGGCAGGCCTTTTGCGAAAACCAAAAAGACTTCACCGGGAATCCAACCTCCAATCCGTGCGCCGTTCGACCGTCTGCCGAATTCGTCGGAACATCTTACAATCGTCGGCATTCCTTACGATTCCAGACGGGCCGCGGCCCAGCTTCCGGGGTATTTCATCGAGCTAACTAGCTAGCAGATAAGCTGTTACGATTTTCATTGAGCGACCGCTCCGATATTGGCACTGCACATGCTTAAACACAGGGCACATGAAACTTATTATGAAAACAAACAACATCGTTCCCCCAAAGAAACTCGTGCTGCTTTCCGCGGCCGTTTGCGCAGTAATGCTTGCATTCGGCCAGAACGCTAGCGCCACTCCCCATCCCCTTCCTCCTCTTGTTAATCTCACCTTTGGTGACGCAAACGACCTGGGTCAGGTGCTGTTCGGCATACCATCCGGTGATGCTGACAGAACAGCGTATGTCAACCATTTGATTGCCATGACTCCTGGTACCTCGGGCTCCTTCAGCGGGCAGACCTTTCATCGCTCATTAGCGAATCCGGGACCAGGCTTTCCCAACTATCCCACTGCCGTATTTTCTCATAACGGTACTGGTACTTCTGTGGATCTTGGCAACGGCACCTTATATTCGTACCTGTTTGCGAAGTACGACGGTCCCAACGCAGGTTCTGAAGTTTGGTACGTCGGGGGTATATCTGGGGTCATCACGATTCCTGGTTTTGGACTGGCCGGGCAACATTACGGCCTTTCCGGCTGGACGCTCTTTGGCCCCGGTGTTCCTGGCGTTCCGGACGGCGGCACAACGGTAATGTTGCTTGGAACGGCCCTCGGTGCGCTTGGTATGGCGCGACGTTTCCTGATGAGTTAACCGGTCAGAATTGCTACTTGGCTAGATAGTTTCCCGTAAACAAGAGTGGCCGTTCTTTGAGCGGCCACTTTGCTTGTACACGGAAAGCCGTAGCGATTCCTTGGTGACCACAAGCGCCAGCCGCCTCGCCCTATATAGCGTATCCATCGAGACCTACGGCTCGGGGGCCCGCGAAGCGTCTTCCCACTTCCATCTTCGCCGTGCGTGCGGCCACATCCAGTTCCTAGCGCAATTCCGGTGGATTGCTGGATTGAACGCAGGCGCGTGTAAGAGCGCATTCGCCACGCGGCAGCTTTCATAAGCTGCCGCTTCTGATCAAGACCGTCTCTGACCACTCCCAGGCCGCTAATGAGGAGTTCCACGCGTCCTTTTTTCGCAGCCAGGTTTTGGGAAGCCTCGGTTTTAATTGATATTTCCGCGTCCGGAAATCCTTATATTGCGTCGGCAATCCTTACGATTTCGATCGAATGACACAAGCTTGTGGTGGTGAATTTTAAATCATAACTCATTGAAGAATCTTGCCTTACAACCCGTATACGTTTTTTTGGCATTTGTACTTCTCTAGGGAAGAGTACCCAGTAAAACTTATGAAACTATCAAAAACACTTCTCGCTATTCTGACCACTGGCATGCTCAGTTGTGGGCTCTTCAGCCAGCAAGCCCAAGCTACGGCTATAAACGGAAACATCAACTTCGTTGGTTCGGTCACGTTTAGTACAAACTCTTTACTGACGGCGACCACAGTCACCTCTTGGATCAATGCCCATGTGGAAGCCGGTGGTACTGGCGATTTTGCGGGGATCCCTATGAATACCCCAATGGTCATGACTGCACCTTGGGCATTCAGTCCATCGACGCCGACTCCAGGTCTGTGGAGCGTCGCTGGTTTTACTTTCGATCTCCTCTCGTCGACTGTCACGCAGCGGACTGCATCGTCCCTCACCGTAGAGGGAAGCGGAATTGTAAGCGGTAATGGGTTTGATCCAACAGCCATGACTTGGGCTTTCACAACCCAGAACGCGGGCGGCCGCACAAGAGCAATATTCTCATTCTCGGCAAACGGCAATGCCGTTCCCGATGGCGGTTCGGCAGTCGCCCTCTTGGGGCTTGCGCTTACAGGATTAGAAGTCCTGCGCAGAAAGCTGAAGCGAGATTGATTGGGTTGATTGTTACGCAGAAGAGTGGCCGCTCTTGGAGCGGCCACTTTTTGTATGCGGGCCCGGCGAGTTCATTTTTGCCGCATCCAGACTCCTTTCCTGCTGCTGGTCTCGTGAGTTGGTTAACTGACCACCTACCTCATCGGCAGCTTTAGAACAGTCAAAAGGCGACGACCAGCACGCTCCGTAAACGAGTTTATGTGACGGCCCAAGATGCCCTAAGCGGCGAGCACTTTCGCTGTGGAAACTTCCATTTCCACGCACCGCCCAAGAAAGTCAAAAAGGACCCGAATCCGTTCTTTTGCAGGGAGTAAATGAGTAACCACGACCTCTAGTCCTTGAAAGGGCCCGTCAATAATTTGAACTGATTGACCGACTTTGATGGAACAATCGAGAGTCACTACTTCTTCCACTCCCACTCTCGATTGGAGCCCAGTCACAATAGTCTCCGGCAAAGTTGCCAGCCGATCCCCAAAGTGGACGATCCCTCGAATTCCATGAGAATTCTCAACGGCGCGATGTTGCGTCGAATAGATGAATTTTGCGAACAGATAGCCGGGAAACATGGCCTCTACGAACCAAACTGGCCCTCTTTGGGTCATCCTTCGGAACCGCAATCGAGGCGAGAAACACTCGACGCCAAACTGACGCCGGAGCGCGGTCGCGGCCAAATGCTCGCGCTTAGGCTGCGTCTTTAGACAAAACCATACTGGTTCACGGACCAGCGCGAGCGAGGCGGATGACTGGGTCACACTCCGAACTACGGAATTGGCAATTCCAAGTTGCAAAAAATCGTAAAGTTTTCCGTCAAATCTTTGGATTGTCGCTTGAAGCGAAGGGCAACTTCGTGAGGAGAGCACGCTGAAAAGCGCCGGATCAGCATCATACTATGACACAATCTCGATCAAAGAACCGGCTAATGTAGCGCTGAAAGGCGCGCAGCCCGACCGTGCGCACGACTCGGAGCCAAATGTTCCGCGCAGAGCGATCTCATGATGCGAGGCTGAACGCGTATTGCACCGAGAATTTTTAAGGAGGGATGTCTTACCCCTTAGCAGTCCTAAGGAATTTCTGACCTGTCGCTAACTCGCTTCCCAGGCTCATCAATGGCACGCACAGTCACCGCCGTAAACACGGAAGCATTGCCGCGGCCGTGAAGGTGCGAGCGCGTCGTGGTCAACTGCCCCTTAAGCTTCATCGCTTCAGCCAGCTCTGGCGTGAGCGTTTGCACGGACGCGCCAATCTTGCGCGCGATGTGACGCAGACTCTGCGCGAACGCAAAGTTGGCGCCGGCGAAAACGCGTAGCCGAACTGCGGCGCTGATAGCTGCCGTCATCGAGCCCGACCTGGCCCGGCCCGGATGCGCGTACTTGTAGCTGGTGCCGGCAACCGGCCGCTCACAGCTTCTTCTTAAACTGCGACAATAGGATCAACGATCCGGGCTGCAGTCGCTCCCCGAATGGAGGTAACTTTCCAAAAGGAATTGAAATGGAATCGGGCTGGGCGCGGCCCACGCATTCTCGTCGTGTTTCGCTTCGGGAAAAGCGAGGTAGAAGAGCTCGGAATCCGGACTATATCCTTTCCAAAATCAGACGATCTCGCATGCTGCATGTGGGTTCGTAATTGTCACTGGGCCAGCCGCTATCGAGATAAATTCGGACGGCAGGTGCCATCGGATTACTTCCAACACCGTACACCGCCATGACGGGAACAGGCTCCTCTTTCCAGTCGCACCGCTCTTTCGTGCCAGCCGAAAATCACGCTAATTGCAGTTCCGGCCATCGTCGGTTTCTTTGCCGGTTACAGCTTACGCGCGCCGAACGCTGACATCGCAGCCGCCGGTTCGCCTGAAATCCGGCGCGCAATTCCCGTGGAACCGGAGATTAGAAAGGCAATCCCGGTGCAAACCAAGGAACCTCGCATTTTCGTTTGGGCAGGTAAGCAGTTTCGTAGGTAAAATATGTCCTGCAAGTGTGTCCAAATGTAGCTGGGTTAGAACAACTAGGCAGAACAAATACATGGAAATCCGCCAATGTTCGCCTGTGTATTATGGGGCGGTAGAAACTCCTCGCGTAAGCCGCAATGGAAATAACGAAATCTCGCTCTAGAAACTCAACGATTCAGGGCGGCTTTTTGCGGCCCACGGCTCAACTCCGGTGCGAACTGATAGCGCTACTGATCGACGCTGCAGCGGCGAATTGAACGATTATAACACTGCCAAAACTCTTCGTCGGGCACGGTAGGTGCGCGGTTGCGACGCCGGGACATTTCGCGGCGAAATTCAGGATCGCTGGCCCGTGTAGCATGCGCAAAAATCAGGAATCCTAAGTCAACAAATTGGCTGTCTTTACGCAGAATATACGCAAGCTCATCCGGCCGAACATTGGTTAAACCTGCGATGAGTCGGTCTTTGAGCACCTCGTAACAAGAAATCGGGCGACTCTCTTTCGCGAGAAGCTGCGCGAATTCTCCTCGTACTCGGTTCCATTCGGAAACCGGCAACTTGAAATGTTTGCGCATAGCGTACACGCCTGGCCCAATCAAAAAAACACTCCGATTTGAGCTTAGCGCGTTGCTAATGGCTCGCGCTTCGCAACGGATGATCTTTGTCCCGAACGTTTGGATTGCTCGTGAACGGATTTCCTCTGCAGTTAATGGTTCATCGCTTTGCTCCAGAATATGTGTGGCGAAGTCGGTGGCACTCAATCGACTTAGCCGGATAACAGGGCGCTGCGGATCATTAAATTCTACCAGCGTCCGTCGGACGCGGCGCAGCATTCCGAGAAATTTTCCGACCTTCAGTCCCTTGTAACGTTGTTGAGACGTGAGTTTCCCATAAGCGTCAGCAACGGCAATACAGCCATTGGCGTTGCGCGCGAGCTTTGCCAAATCAAGGTCGAGCCTACGAATCGAACTGTCGACGCCTCCCACTCCGTCTTGCTGGTTGGGCCAGCAGGGAACGCCTTCGTCAAGGGCTCCTATCAGCCGCACTTGCGCTTTTGGCGATAATTGGAGTGTGCTGTGAGATTCACCTATCCACTGCTCTAGTAATTCGGGAGTCAGTGGCCAGACGTTCGAAAAACAGCGTCGCTTCACCGCTTCGAGGAGCCGTGGCACCCGTGGTCCCCGAGTTCTCTTTAGGATATGAAGGGTCTTTTCAAGGATTTGTTGGACCCGCGCGCGTGTGAGCGAATGCTGCTTTCCAATTTCTTCAAGGGTTGACGGGGGGACACCTTCTCCTCCGATTCTGGCAAGGAGGAAATGTTTGTCACGCGGCGATAGGTTCGCCATTCCTTCCTCGAGCAACCTTAACAATTCCGTGGGCCGAGCGGACTCATCGATCTGTGCCTCATCAAATTCTCCAGAGATTGCATGCTCAATGAGCTGCCCAACCTCCCCAACGGTGCGCCAGCCACAATTCTTACATCGAAGCAATTCGGATGCACTCCGGCCATTCAGATCCCCTAGTGTTCGAATTCCGATCGATTGAACAACGTTTGCTAAACGGTTGGTTATTGGCAGTTCAGCGAATCGCAACTGAGAAATCGACTCCGGAACCACGAAGCTTACACCGTTTCCAGGAAGAAGAGATCCAGCCTGGGGTTCGCGCGTCTGCTCTACGCTAGAGTGTGCTTGGCGTACCAGCGCATCCAGTTCGTGCAACGTTTTGTATCCGCAATTTCTCTGCCAGGCGAAATCGTCCAGCTTGCATCCATGGAGATCGCCGAGGACACGGATATTTGCTCTGCGCAGAACTCCGGCGAGCCGCACGGACATCGCCATACCCTCGATTGCCTGGCCGCGGAGATCCGGCGGAATGCGGATAGGCTTAAGAAAGGAATTGAAGGTTAAAGGGGTCATTTTGAATTTTCAAAATGACTTTCGAGGCAACTTATCATTTCATTACTGTAACTCCGCGACGTCATTAGAAGCTTTCATGTCACGGCGCTGAGGCATAAACGCGAGACTTCTGGCCATCTGCGTGCGTAGAGACCTTTAGGAAGCGCACGCCATTTTTTGAAAAAATTAGAAAAAATGCGGAGCCGCACCGAAATAGAAATGGCGTTCATGGAAATTTAAAAATAATCCAGCACCAAGTCTTTCTCCGGAACTGCCGGGGCAAAGTTCTCGAAAAGTTTCCAGTCTTTTCAGACACGACCGCCGGATTATGCGAGTTTTCCACGCCGGCAAGCGCAGGCTGCCAGCCTGGACTCGTCCGCAGCTCGCGGACAACGCGTTCACGGAGCGAGCCCCAAATCACGCATCGGCCTGTCTCGGGGTGATGTTGGTCAATTGTCAGTTGAGCCGTGGGGCAGATACAAGCCAGGAAGGCAGGCCTACGAGCACGCGATCGTTGCGTCGGCTGGGCCCGGCGAAACCGTTAAGCTTGCAGCCAGTCATTGGTTTGGTTGACAAGACTCAAGGAGGCTGGGAGCGGTCGAGATAGCCATAGAACTGAGTAAACGTCAAGAATTCTTACGTTTCCCAATTACGCGTTGTAATTTCCTTCTTCCGTGGTCTTTATGCCATAGGTCTTCGCCGCTACTGGCGGAATCGTCGGAATACTTTACGATTCGGGTCAGAGGGCAAGCACGAAGTCGAAAGATTATATCACGACGTAACAACGTAATAGATAGGTAGTTAAGATATTTATCTAATAATGCTTTACATCTTGGCACCTAGCTTGCTGCATCAATGTGGTAACCAAGGACATCCTATGAAAGTAAATCTGATTCCAAGAAAAAATCTGGCGATCCTGTCCGTGGCGTTTTGCACCGTAATGTTTGCATTCAGCCACAATGCGAGCGCCACTCGCCATCCTCTTCCACCAGTTACTCTGGGTACTAGCATAGTGGGAAACATCAATTTCGCCGGTGCAGTCCACCTTGATAATAACAATCTGGGTTTGGCTACAACGGTGGTGACCTGGTTCGATGCCTTCAATAATGCCGGGAAAACCAGTGTCGTGCCCGGCGCTACTGGCAATTTCAGTGTTATACCCGCGGGAACCTCGGCCACAATGGCACAGCCTTGGGTATTTAATCCATCTACGCCGACTGCAGCTCTGTGGAGCGTTGGCGGTTTCACGTTCGACCTGCTTTCGGCGACTGTTGTTAGTCAGAGTAACACTTTCCTTAATGTTCTGGGAACAGGAATCGTAAGCGGCAACGGCTTCGACCCCACAATTGCGACTTGGAGTTTCACAGTCAATAACTCGAACGGGCAACCGAAAATGATGTTCTCGTTTGCCGCAAACAATAACTCTGTTCCTGATGGCGGTGTAACCGTCGCTCTGCTGGGCATTGCTTTGGTGGGCGTGGAAGTGCTGCGCAGGAAACTTAAGGCTGCTTAAAAAATCAATTCAAGAAACCAAAAACAGAAAGCATTATAAATGAAAGCATTAAAATACACACTATTAATCGCTGCTTTGGCATCAGGACTCGCGCTACCGGCCAAGGCTGATTTAATCCTATCCCCTTTCGGCGACATCCCGAAGAACGGTACCGGCATTGGTGGCGGGAATGCCAACACCCTAGCGGACAACTTCTTCCGCTTGCAAAACTACATCGTGGCGCATCCGACGTTTGGCAGCCTCGGTACCCCCATCTTTGCTGGCGCTGAAAGAGTCTCAACCCCTCTCGGCGAGCCGGTCGATCTCACGGGCTTCTGCTATGCGGTTGTCCACTATGGCGCCGGCCCGGGCGGAACTCCCGGGGGAGGAGTCGCGTTCTTCCAGATCACGAACAATTTAGACACATTTCCGCAGACCGGCTCCGGACCGAATGGGTTCGGCGGAATCTCCAGTGTCGATCTCTTCCGGTGCATGGCCGGTGTTCCGGATGGCGGCATCACGGTAATGTTGCTCGGGGCGGCCCTTGGCGCGCTTGGTATAGCGCGGCGCTTCATATGAGTTAACCTGTAAAATTAACCGATAAACAAACTCGCGGTATTGCGCAGAATGCTGCGCGCGCGTAGAGGGTAAGAGATAGATGATTCGGCAACGATGATTTGCGGGGCGGGAATAAACCCGCCCCGCATTTTTTTTTGCAAAAATCAGATCGAGCGAGAGAACGAAATTCCTGCGCTACGCCGGCTAGCACCATGAAAATTTCCGAAAATCCAAGGGAAAGTGAGTTTTGTATCTTGAACGTTGTCAGCCGGATAGAAGCGGTGGCTAACGCCACGCGCGGCGGCGAATCCCAATGCGAAGGAGCCGGCCGTCATGATCCCGCCGTCACGAACTTCCCGGAATGCCTTGTATGATGGGGAAATCTGAGGATGAGCTCGACGGATAAGCACCTAGAACCCTCCGCGCGCCTCCAGTTCCTGGCCGGATGGCAGACCGTCAAACATGGAAGTATCAGGCCTGGTGGACAATTGATCATTGATTACGACATTTGTCGCCTCCCGAATTTACGAACACGATTCCGAGACATCATTTTTTGGCAGATCGAGGCCTTCGTCCGGTTCCATCCAAGCGGCGAACTCTACACAAGCTCGGTGACAGGGGGCAACTTTGATGATGCAGGTCGTCGCCCCTTCAGGGGTCATCGGTCTAAACCTTTTGAGTTCGTGGTGCCCCGAGATGCTATTCGGGTCGAGGTTTGGTTTCGCTCCGGCTGTCAAGATTCGGGTCGACCCGAGGACGTAGCATGGGACAGTCGATTCGGCCAGAATTACTGGTTTGATGTTATCCACACACAAACAGACAAGTGTACGGACGGGAAAAACCGGAGGCTTTCCCGATCCTTCGAAGCGAGAGCTGCCATCCTAACTCACGGTTGCGGCGGACCCGCTGCGCGTGCAGGCGAGCTTGCGAATTACCGCCGTTCCTTCCGCAACCTCAATAGGAAGTCTCAGGTTTATCGATGCTCGGCGACACCACAAACATTCGACTGGACCTGGTTCTCGCATTCTACCTCGCGAAGTGAAGTAAATCTTCACAGCGATCCACGCGATCTCTAAGTTGGAGGCGATCGAAAATGTGATGGAGAAACGCTGCTCGCTTGGCCTTTTTTCCTTCGCAATCTTTTTTGCATTTGATCCCGCCTTTGCCGCTCAAATCGAAGCGGTCACTGAAAACGGCAAGCCCAGCTTCAGAAAATCATCTGGCGATCGTCTCTTTAGGGTGGATTCAACCGCAGTCGCCGCTAGGCAGCGATCTGCACCTTCTGGGCTTACGCGGCTGTATCCTTGGAAAAGAAGTATCGTAACAACTGTCTTTTGGATCGGCGAACGGCCGAACGGAAATAATCCCGTGCCGAATCGGACAAGCTGCTGGGACAAACAATGGGCGAAAAACTATGGTGGTTTTGACGATCCCAATCGCGCGCACAGGAGCAATTACATTCCCGTCAAATTCACGCCGCGGCAGAACCCATTTTACTGCGCGCTCCCCTACAACGATAAAGCGTGCTCTGGTCATCGACCCGAAGCACCGCGGGTTGTTCCATGGTTTAAAGTAGCCTACCAGGGCCCCGCAGTTTCTACCTGCAAAGGTCGATGGGTCGCCATTTGTAAAGGCAATCGAACGGTCTATGCCCAATGGGAAGACGCCGGACCTTTTCGAACGGACCATTGGCAATACGTGTTTGGCAATGAACGCCCAAAACGCAATCTTAATAAGGGCGCGGGCCTCGATGTTTCACCCGCTGTGCGCGACTACCTCGGATTAAAGGAGACAGACGTGACCGACTGGCAATTTGTCGAAGTGCGCGACGTACCTCCAGGTCCTTGGCGGAGCTACGGCGAAAACAACCACTTCGTCATCGCTCGTCGGCAGCTGGCGCAGAACGCGCAACGGAGCGGGGATAAGAGGAAAAACTAATGACTGCAGAAGCCAGACGATGACGCCGTCACGCCCAGTCCACACGTGCGCGAAGCGCGCCTTGAAGGTTGTGCCGATCGCCTTTGCCCGCGCCGAGTATGTGCCAAGAGCGATGACGCGGTTAGCTTGGAGAGAATTGCAGCGGTACATTGCGAAGTATCCACAATTGGAGGTAACGCGCGCGAGCGAGATCGCTAAATATCTTCGGGAACTAGCCGTTGGGCCGCGACGCAAGGACAACGTACGCGATGCGATTGTGCAACTTTTCCGATTCGCGCGTCGCCATGGTTATCTTGGCGAGGATCGGATCTCAGAAGCGGAAAGGTCGGGAAAATTAAGCCCGGGAATGATGTTAGACTTGGACCCCGCAGGAAGCTGCGTTGATCTTGGACCACACATCGGCGCGATGGATTCCTTGGATGGCACTCGGGATGTTCGCCGGCTTGCGACCCAGCGAAATTCTCCGGCTCGATTGGAGCATGATCAAGTTCGATCAAGGAGCGATCGCCGTGCCGCGGCGCGTGGCCCGAAAAGTTCGCGCTAGCCAACTCGTGCCTATCGAAAGGAATTTGATGGCTGGCTTGGTCCGTACCGCGAGCTATCCGGCCCGGTTTATCTGGCAATTTCAAGACGAACGAGAATGCCAAGACAAGAGAAATTAAGCGGATAACGAAAGAGACCGGGATTGAATGGCGCAGCGACGCTAATCGCCATAGCTTCGGCAGCTATCGCTTAGCCATGGTAAGAAGCTTCGACCAAGTCTCCATCGTGTTACCTGAGCACTTCCAGCTTTTTCCTTCGATTCCGCGCACAGTAGAACGAAATGTTGGCGACGTTGCCGAGATCATCATTCCAGAACTGGTGCCCGTACCGACACACTTTTGTGGCATCTCGCGTGCGCCAGCCAATCGGCAAGAGACTTGGAGAACGGTGAAGCAAAAATCTTGACCCGGTCAATAGAAAGGGCAATAAAGGAAGACTGTGTTGTGTCGGGAAGCGGAAAGTCGCGATGAATTGTTTGTCTCCACGCGGTGGACGATGGTCCTCAAAGCGGGCGATTCGGCGGCGACTTCCGTTCAGGCACTCAGTGCGCTATCGGAACTGTGCCAGATTTATTGGCGCCCCCTGTACGTTTTCTTGCGCAAAAAAGGATATGGACGCGAGGATGCGCAGGATTTGACGCAGGGCTTTTTCGCCCACTTGATCGAGAACCGCCGTTATGCGTACGCCGATCGGGAGAAAGGGCGGTTTCGTGCTTTTCTGCTCGTTGCACTGAAAAATTTCATCGCGGATGCTCGCGATCGCGAACACGCATTGAAACGCGGCGGGGGAATGATTCTAGAGAAGTTGGATGACATGACGGACGCGCGAATCGCGCAACGAGCGGCGAAATGGCAGGCCGATGAAGTTTATGATCGTGAATGGGCGACGTCGCTTGTGCGCCAGGCGCTGGATCGTCTCGCGCAGGAGTGCGCGCTGGCAGGCAAACGCGAACTTTTTGACTACGTCGTGCCGTATCTTGCAGCGCCGCAAGAATCGGCAATCCTATACGAAGAGATGGCGCGGCGCTCACATCGAGCTGTCGCTACTTTGCGCTACGAGCTAGCCCGATTGCGCAGGCGTTATCGGGCAATTCTGCGTGAAGAAGTCCGCGGCACGGTCCGCGAAGCCGCGGAGGTGGATGAGGAACTGCGGTATTTGTGTCACGCGTTAGCGGCAGCGTAGCCCAAGAAAAATACATGAGCAGGAGCAGGAGTAAGAGCGAGAGGAGAGTTAAGTAATGCAACCGGCTGCTGCAGAAATTTCGACCTGTCCGAACTGCTGCGGCGCGCTGGAGGAGACATCCGGGGGCAGACTCGCCTGCATGGCCTGTTTGTTGCGAGCTGGGATCAGCGGTGAAGACGACGTGCCCCGGGATTCAGGCCTCGACGCTTTCGAGGGCGACGAGCATTTCGGAGTTTATCAGATCGATCGGCGCGATCATGAAAGTCTTTACAAACTCGGTCACGGAGCGATGGGCACCACCTATCGCGCCACAGACATGTCGCTCCAGCGGAAGGTCGCATTAAAGATCATCAGGCTCGGCATCGCCGGGCGAAGCAAGGAAGCCCGCGAACGCTTTTTGCGCGAGGCTCGCGCCGCCGCCGCGGTGCGGCACGAGAACATCGCTACTGTGTTCCAATTTGGCATCCGCGAGGAGACAGGCCAGTGCTTTTACGCGATGGAATTGATCGAGGGCGAGACGCTCGAGGAACGCGTGCGACGCGCCGGGCCGCTCGATACCCGCACGACGATTGTTATCGCCCAGCAAGTCACCGCTGCGTTGGCGGCGGCCGAAAAGCGAGGATTGATTCACCGCGATCTGAAGCCGGCAAATTTGATGCTCGTCGATTCGGACGAGTCCCAAGTGGTAGGGCGCGACCGCTGGGCGCGGCGGGAATGGGCGGCCCAGCACGCTGTCCCAGCCGTAAAGGTCATTGATTTCGGCTTGGCGAAAACTCTCCATGCGCCGATCGATCCGATGCGGCTCACTCATGACGGTTTCCTTGGCACGCCAGCATTCGCTAGTCCGGAGCAATTTGAAAATTCCGCGCTCGACGTGCGCTCCGACATTTACTCGCTAGGCGTGACGCTTTGGTTTGCGCTCACGGGAAAAACTCCATTTGCCGGTCGTAGCGTGCAAGAAATCCACCGTGCTCAGGAGTCCAATGTTTTTCCAATCGGACAACTGAAATCAGCGCGGGTTCCGTCGCGGCTGAGATTGCTGCTCAAATCCATGCTCGCGTTCGAACCAGCGACGCGCCCTGGCACACACAAGCTGGCAGCTGAGTTACGACGTTGTGCCGCACAGGCAACCGGCGCGCGACGCACCCGCCTGGTTTTCGCAGCAGTCGCTACGCTGATTCCCGTAGCGTCTGCGTCCTTCGTTTTTTATTCACTGCGCACCCATTCGGCACCTCCGTCATCCGCCGCTACCCTGATTCCCGTAGCGTCTGCGTCCTTCGTTTTTCATTCACCGCGCACCCATTCGGCGCCTCCGTCATCAGGTCTGAATCCTGCCCTGCCGGAGAAGAGCCCCGCTGTGCTTCCGTTTGAAAACTTAAGCAGTGAGCCGGATAGCGCGTTTTTGGCCCATGTGCTGCATGACGATGTTTTGACGAAGTTGGCGAACATCGCCGATCTCAAAATAATCAGCCGCACCAGCGTGATGCGATATAGCGACAAAGAGGATGTGCGCGAGGACGCGCTAGCGGAGCGCGATCCGGGTGCGGCGGCATCAGCCGAAAATGTTTTCGGCGATGACACGGTGCACTTCAATCAGATTTTCATTGACAGTGTTGTTGCTCGGACCGCCACAACACCTGCACCGTTTGTGGAAATGGACCAAAAGGTGATCCCCACGATGAAGCGGTATCGCGCCTCGCCGCAAATCGCACAAGAGCGATCCCAGTATAAACGTATTAACCGTAAACGAACTCTTTGGGACAAACTGCGGTACGGCTGGGCCAAGCATCCCTATCGTGTGAAGAAGAAATGAGATGCCTGTTGAATACGATTACAACGGATTTGGCCAAACGTGGACAGCTACAGACGGCCACAAATCGTTCGATTATAATAGTCGTGGAAATGCAAAATTCGTCGGTTTTGTTTGGAGCCGCGAGTGACAACGCATTGGCAACGATGATGTCGCGATTGATTTGGGGTGGCGTTAGGTAATTGCAAGCCATGCCGTCCCAGATAATGCGTTACCTCACCGCCGCTGGTGGAATGACCAACGTGCACGGCTCAAGTACGGCGCCGGCGCTACGCTCTCGGCTGGTCAGAATCGATTCTCGCGGCAAAATTGCAGATCGCCGGTTTCGACATCAGCCGAAGCAGTGTGTCGAAAATCGAGGCGCGTCTTTCGTATGTGGATGGACAAGGCATTTCTCTATTTGGCGGAAGTGCTAAGAGTACAGGTACAAGAACGCTTTCCGACCCGACCACTTGGCAATCGAATCTACGATTTCATCGAGAAACTAGAGACGACGCGATTTTAACGCGCAGATTTCTGCTTCGCCGAAATGGAAGAGGCCCAACACCGCAGAAAAGTGTTACAATCGCGTGGTGCGTTCTCCGACGAAAATGCGTAAGTCACTGGCGTACAGAGGTGAGAGGTGGTGCGCGATAGAGGGTTCGAACCTCTGACCCCTACCGCGTCAATGCGCTCGGAGCCCTCATCAAAAAAAATTTCCCTCGTGGACAACTCCATATGAACCCATGAAACCGCATGAAAAACGGCCAAGTGTGACAATAAAATGTGACATTAGTCACGCGCGATTCGGGAAATGTTACGGTAGCGTACTTTTCTACTGTCACACTTTTTCGGTGTCACTGTACGCTGCTTGAATGAGCTTCTCTCGTGGGAAAAGCCAGTGTCACACTCAGGTGCGCGGAAGGCGCACGGTAGGGTACTCTCAGACTGTCACACTTTTCTGCGTGGACACCTCAGCGTGTGAAGCTTGTGCTTGACAAGAAAGGCACATTCTTCTTGAGCCTTTCTTCAGCAAGGCGGCGACGATCGCGCGAGACTACTAGTCTGTAGCGTACTGACTGGATGCTCCTGATCGGGAGCCGAGGCATGGCCGCGATATCGCAACATGCTGCCATGCTAAAGGGAAGGCTGAAAGGTATTTATCTGCGTGGGGAGACCTATTGGTTGGCCAAGCAAGTGAATGGTCGGCGGAGCTTCATTTCGCTCGAAACAAACGACTACGTCGCTGCTGTTCAGCGGGCGCAGGAAATCATGGATAGCCCCGAGCTGCAGCCGGCACAGTCGTTCATTAAGGAGGCCGAGCGATTCCTGAAATATAAATACGAGACCAATCGCTACAGCAAAATGAGCGCGCAGAGCAAGCGCTCTTGTCTCAGCATGTTCGCCGACAGTGTTAAAGACACGTCGCCCGCTAACGTCACTGCATACCATTGCAAAGCATTCTACAACGCAGCGAAGATGCGCGTCGCGCCGAGCACGGCTGAGAGCTACATGTTCACGCTGCGTTCGTTCTTTAATTGGTGTATTACGGAGAATCTTTGCCGTCGTAATCCCGTAGCCCAAGTGTGCAGCTCGACCGCATCGACCGCAAAGGCAGAACGCAGTTCGCCGACTTAGAGCTAGCTCAACGCCTGATCGAAAACGCGCCTAACGACGATCTTCGCTACGTCTTGCTCTGCGGTTTCCACGTGGGTATGCGAAAGCTCGAAATCGTGGAAGCCGTTCCCGAGTGGTTTAATCTTTCGCGACGGACAGTTGAAATCAGGGCAACAGCAACATTTCGACCGAAAGATCGCGATGCACGCACGGTGCCATTGACGGATCAGTTTGCGGAATTCCTAACGCGATGGGGTTTGCGTTCGCCGTACGTGCTGCAACCGGACGTTCTCCAGGGAAGTCATCGATATCGGTTCGATTTTCGCCGTGCTTTCGATGAGTATATGAAATCCCAGGGGGTGCCTTGGATCAGCCCGCACGTGATGCGGCATTCCTTCGCCTCAATCTGTGCGAGCAAAGGAATTGACATCTACAGAATCGCGACCTGGCTTGGCGACGACGTTCGCGTTGTGCAGAGACACTATGCAAAATTGCGACCGGATGATCGCGAGATCATGAAGGCTTTCCGCGTGTAATTACGCTGCCGTTCTTACGCGAAAATAGTTCGCCCGCTTTCAATCGGTCAATGCAGCCGTCCAAATCTCGAATATCAAACCGTGTCAGACGATTGCCGCGAACGAACGGTTTCAACCATTTGGCACGTTCAAATTGTCGCAACAATTCTTTGCTACCGACGTACGCGGCTGCCTCCTCAGGTGAAAGACCGCGTCTAAGCTGAGAGTATTTCATTCAACTCCATTATGGAACCCAAGCAACCTTCCATTGCGCCGTACGCGGAGCTAAACGTTGCGAGCGTTTGTCTCAGTCCGGTCGCGAGACGGTCACGTCGAGGTCCTGGAGCAAACCGTTCGCTACGTCGTAAATCCAGCCGTGCACGGCGAGCGGCCGTGACCGAGCCCAGGCGTTCTGCGCGGTGTCGCTGCGCGCGACATTTTTGACCTGCTCAATGACGTTGAGCTCACATAATCGCGCAGCGCGCGCTTGAGCGTCGGCGAGCGAGCCGAGCTCAGCATTATATTTTTCGCGCACGTGTTGAATATGCCGCAGCCAGTTGTCGACCAGACCATGTCGCTCATGCTCGAGCGCCGCGCGGACGCCGCTGCAGTCATAGTGTCCACAAACGATGACATGACGGATGCGCAACACGTCGATCGCGAATTGCAGAACGGAAAGGCAGTTCAGGTCGGTGTGCGCCACCACGTTGGCAATATTGCGGTGGACGAAGACCTCTCCCGGCGGAAGACCGACAATCTGGTTCGCCGGCACACGGCTGTCCGAACAACCGATCCAGAGATATTTCGGCGACTACTGTTGGGAGAGGCGCTCGAAAAATTGCGCGTCCCGCCCGCGCATCCGAGCGGCCCAGGCCGCGTTCTTTTCGAAAAGATGCGCCAGCTCCGAGCGTTTGGTCACAGCAGGAAATTGCGGGGTGATCAATCAATATCAAGTCAGCACGGACAAGCGGTCCGGCATTTTGGATCGGACACGAACAGCAGCGAATTGTTTCAATCTATTCAGCGCAACTTTCTCCGCATCGTTGTGCGCTGCGATGATCCGTTGATCACCAGCTACGAGCGCGGCGATCAAAACAGATTTCGGCCGCGAAAAGGTGAAATCGTAAAATACGCGGCGATTCGCCACCTCAGCCGCAATGTCCTTTCGAGTTCCGTTTCATTTCTGAGTTAAAAGCGTATGCGACGCAGGATGCTCATTCGTAGAGTGCTAGGAATTGATCGCGAGTGACTCTGCCGGTTAGACCGAGCAGTTCGGCACGCTTGTCCAGCCACTCGCCATGGACGCGCTCGTTTTCGCCATAGTAATCACCGACGCTTAGATGTTCCTCGAAGTATCCCTTCGCGTTCTTCAGATTGGTCTGCGTTTTAGGCGAAAGCACATCATCGAGATAACACCTGACGGCTTTGCCTGCTGCTCCCGAATTAGAGCGCCGAATGTCTATTTCAAGTCAGTCGCCTTTCGAAACATTTGTTGAAAAATCCTATTTGGACGCGGAGCTTTGGCATTTGATGCTCATATTGAGTAATCCGCGCCGCGGTTGGATTCTCTAGGAGAGCCACTTAGAGTACAAGCGTGGCTTTATCTCTTCGTGCGCCGCTTGTTGCGCTTTGGCTGCTGATCGTTGTCATCTGCGTTGCGCTCGCATTCCTGCTGATTTCGATCTTTCGGCTGGGAGTCAGCGCGTAGATCGGTCACGTGGAGACGCAGGTGGAAGGTGCGGCAAACCTTACCGCGCAGCGATTCAATGCTTACGAAGCGAGCTTTCCACAAACGCCGAATTCGTTCGCGACCGATGCGCACCGCCGTGAGTTGACGCTGCTTCTGCAGCTCGTGCTGGCTGATTTTAAAGAGGTTGAAGGCGGCTTCTGGAGCGCGCGCGACGGTTTCCTTGCATAGGGATACCCGACTTATGGCGGCGGCGTTCCAAAAAAAGATGTCCCGGAAGCCGAGGCCGCGCGTATCGCTGATGTTGCGCAAGCCGCACTGAACGGGGGTCGCGCCCAAACGCAGTCGTTTCCGAGCGAAACCGAAACGCTGATTCTGCGTGCAGATCCAGTCGGCGTTGGGGACGCGCATCTGGCGGTTTGGACGATGTCACGGGCACACGTCCGCGCAGCTGCCGCATATCAAAAGCTCACGCTCGGTTTCGGCGTGCTGTTCGTTTTCGCGTTGCTCTCCGGCGGGGTCGTTTTGTGGTCTTTGCAAAGTTGGAGGGCCGGCGTGCGCACGCTGGAAGAAGCGATCGCCAGTGCACCCTCCGACGAATTGCCGCCGCTGCGCCAGACCGGTGAGCGCGAGCTCGATCGTATCGTTGCCGCGCTCAATCAACTTAGCGCCAAGGTTAAAAGCATGCGCGACGAGTCTCGCGCGCTCACTGAGAAGCTGGCCCGCGCCGATCGCACCGCTGCTCTTGGTCGGATGGCCGCGCAAGTCGCACACGAGATTCGCAACCCGATCGCGTCGATGAGACTCAAAGCCGAAAATGCGCTGGCGAAACCGCCGGAACAGCAGGTCGTGGCGTTGCGCGCAATGCTTGATGAAATCAAACGACTCGACGATTTACTGGAACGCCTGCTCGCGGTGACGCGGCTTGGCGAGTTGCGGTGTGCACCAGTCACGCTAAAGCCGTGGCTACAAGCGAGGGTCGATAATCTTCAAGAGCAAGCCGCACAAACAAACATCGCACTCAGCGGGACCGCGCCGGACGTGACCTGGAGCTTTGATGAAAAAAGCATGTCCCGCGCGCTCGACAATCTTTTGCTTAATGCCGTGCAACACACTCCGCGCGGCGGCTGGATCACAGCGGAAGTGAAGGTCTGTGATGACCGCTGCCGCATCGCAGTGGAAAATTCCGGCGCTGGCATCGCGTCCGAACAGCGTGAGAAAATTTTCGAGCCGTTCGTGAGCACACGTGGCGATGGCGCAGGGCTCGGCCTGAGCATCGCGCGCGAGATCGCCGAGGCGCACGGCGGTTCATTGCACTGTGTCGAAAGTAAAAAGGGCGCGCGTTTTGAAATTGAACTGCCATGTCCAAAATCCTGATCGTTGAAGACGACGCAGGTTTCGCGTCAGGACTTGCCGAGGCGGTTCGCGATTTTGGCTACGAGCCGGTGATCACTTCTTCGGGCGAAGACGCCCTAGCGCGTTTTGACGAGCTGGCGCCCGCGCTGGTTTTTCTCGACCTACGCCTGGGTGGCATGCACGGACTCGAAGCGCTGCGGGCGCTCAAATCAATGTCCAATCAGGCAGGTACGCCCGTCGTGATTCTTACAGCCTTTGCCGATGCCGCAAACACAATGAAGCGATGAAGCTTGGCGCGTTCGATCATCTCACCAAACCTATTGGGCGCGATGATATTCGCAGTGTGCTCTGTCGTGCACTCGCGCGTCCGCGTACTTTCGTCGGAAAGGTCGGCATCGCCGACGCGGACGAGCTTGTGGGTTCGAGCCCGGCGATGCGCGGAGTGCAAAAATTCATCGGCATCGCTGCGTCGAGTGACGCAACAGTGCTCGTGCTCGGTGAAACAGGCACGGGAAAGGAACTCGTCGCGCATGCCATTCATCAGCACAGCGAACGCGCGCGGCGTCCATTTGTTCCGCTAAACTGCGCGGCAATCCCGGCTGAGCTGCTGGAAAGTGAATTATTTGGACACGTGCGCGGCGCGTTCACTGGCGCCGTGCAGGCACGCCCGGGTCGATTTCGCGAAGCCGACGGCGGCACGCTTTTTCTTGACGAGATTGGCGATATGACCCCAGCAATGCAGGCGAAGATGTTGCGAGCGTTGCAGGACCGCACAATCACACCAGTTGGCGTCAGTACAGCGCAACAGGTTGATGTTCGCGTGATCGCGGCGACACAACACGATCTCGCGACGCGCGTTCGCGAGGAAAAATTTCGCGAAGATCTCTTCTATCGGCTCAACGTGTTGCGCATCGAGCTGCCGCCACTGCGCGAGCGCGGCTCGGACATCTTGCTTTTGGCCGAACATTTTCTTCGGCGCGCCTTGCCCGATGCCCCGAAAAAATTAGGCGCGAACGCAGCGAAAGCATTGCTCGAGCATGGTTGGCCAGGGAACGTTCGGGAGCTGGAAAATCTGATGCGCGGTCTCAGTCTCACCGTACGGGGCAGTGTGATCGATCGCCACGATTTGAATTTTGAAACCACGGCCGCTCCTGAAGCTACGATGAACGAATTGCTCACGCTCGACTTACCGGCAGCGACTGCGCGATTGGAAAAAATGCTGTTGCAAAAAGCGCTGCGCGACGCTGAAGGCAATCGCGCTGAAGCCGCGCGGCGTCTCGGCATTCGCCGGCAACTTCTCTACTCGAAGCTGAAAGAGCACGGCCTCTGATTGCACGTGTGTCCGCAATGCGGACACGGAGTGTCCTTTCGTGAGACGTTTTCAAAACTCCTCCCAATTTCGGGTTCCTCATTTCGAGGAGTTTGCGCACTGATCGCTCCTGGCATGGGAAATGAAATATCAATGAGCATGAAAACGAAGCATCTCATTCCCATGATGATTGCGAGCGTTGTTGCGACAGCAATTTCGTTCGCCCAACCACCACCGCCTGACCCACGTGGCCCCGGCGGAGCGCCGCCGCCACCGATGGCGGCAACAGAACAAATCACTGGCACCGTGAGTCAGTATTTGATGAATCCGAACGGCGAAGTGGACGGCCTGCTCCTGAGCGACAACACACAGGTGAAGTTCCCGCCGCACATGAGCGCCGATCTTACACGCGCGGTCCGGCCTAACGACCGAATTATCGCCAGTGGCGAACGCGAAGGCGCACAAACGTTCCACGCGTTCACAATCAGCAGTGCCAACGGCCAATCCGTAAACGAAGCGCGCCCGAGCCAACCGCCGCCTCCGCCCGATCTGCGCGGAGTGAACCTCCAGCCGATGAGCGCTAATGGCAGAATCAAAAGTCTGTTGCACGCGCCGCGCGGGGAAGTGGACGGCGCAGTGCTCGATGACGGTACGATTTTGCACGTTCGACCGGACGCGAGCGCGCAATTCAGCTCGTTGCTGACGATTGGCCAGTCGATCAGCGCAAGCGGATTCGGCACGGCAAACTCGTTTGGCAAGAGCATCGAGGTCAGCGCAATCGGCGCGGCCGGTCAGGCGCTCATACCGATTTACGCCGCAGCGCCGCCGCCACCGCCCCGCTAGGAGGAACAGTCAGCGCGCGTGGACGTCGATCCTTCGCCACGCGCGCCTGAGGGGAGGAACAAAAATGATCACAGCAATTTTGCTCATCATCTCAAACATTTTCATGACGCTCGCGTGGTACGGGCACTTGAAAGTCAAGCAGGCGCCGCTCTGGATCGCCATCGCGGCGAGCTGGGCGCTCGCGTTTTTTGAGTACCTCTTCCAAGTGCCCGCCAACCGCATCGGCTCATCGCACTTCACGCTGGTGCAGCTCAAGGTCATGCAGGAATGCATCACCGTCGTCGTCTTTGTAGCAATCGCGTGGGCGCTGTTCGGACAAATGCCGCGCTGGAATAACGTCGTGTCCTTCCTGCTCATCATCGCGGCCGTCTACTTCACGTTCAACTTCAACAAGTGAAAACGATGCCAAGGAAGCAAACATTGCGAGCACTCGACATCATCAATTTTCTGATGCCTGACGTGCACACCGGCGTCGGGCCCTTTCTGGCAATCTATCTCGCCGCGTCGCGCCACTGGACTCCGGGCGCCATTGGTCTGGCGCTTGCTGCCGGCGGCATTGCAGGACTCATCGCACAGACGCCAATGGGAGCACTTGTTGATCGTCTCCGGCAAAAACGCCAAGCGCTCGCCGCCGCCACCGGGTTGCTAGCGATCGGCGCGCTGGCCGTGATCTATTTCCAAAGCTTCGCCGAAATCGTTGGTGGCCAGATCGTCATGGGCATTGTCGGAACCTTTTTTCCACCGGCAATGGCGGGCATGACATTGGGGATTGTTGGCCGCGCCGGTCTTGATGGTCGCATCGGAAGAAACGAAACATTTAATCACGCCGGCAATGTTTTCGGCGCGGTCGCGGCCGGCTTGCTCGGTTATATTTTTGCGCGCGAATCGATCTTCTATTTTACTGCCGCAAGTTGCGTTATCACGATTATCGCGATCTTTTTTATTCGCGGTCGCGAAATCGATTTCTCACAGGCCCGAGGCTGCGACAAAGACGAATTGACAAACGAGCAGAGCGCCTTCGGATTTTGCGAAGTCCTGCGCAATCGCTCGTTGCTAATCTTCACCCTTTCGGTGGTGCTCTTTCATTTTGCGAACGCAGCAATGCTCCCGTTGGTTGGTCAGGAACTTTCAGTGGGACATCCGCACGCTGCCTCCCTATGTATGGCGGTGTGCATTACTGGCGCGCAACTCGTGATGGTGCCGGTGGCGTTGATGGCGGGCCGGCTCGCGCCCCACTGGGGTCGACGCGCAGTCTTTTTGATCGGGTTCGGAGCGCTGCCGATTCGCGGCGTCCTTTATACGCTCAGCGCCAATCCGATCTATCTGACTTCAGTGCAACTGCTCGACGGAATTGGTGCGGGAATTTTCGGCGTCATGAGCGTCCTAATTATTTCCGATCTCACCCGTGGAACAGGGCGATTCAACTTCGTGCAAGGTGTGGTGGCGACTGCGATTGGATTGGGGGCATCACTCTCTAACAGCGTCGGCGGTTTCATCGCACAACGTGCCGGTTACAACGCCGCGTTCCTTGTGCTCGCTGCGACTGCCGCAATGGCGCTCGCGGTCTTCGCGATCGCCATGCCAGAGACGAAAGGCCGGCACCACTCCGCCGTCGATGACTCCGCCAGATCGCACCGGTTATCGCCCTCGCGGTCGAGTTGGGCGGCGACTTGAATGGTAAACTCCAAAGTCTGCCGGACCGCCTGTTGCGATCCCGCACGTGCTCTCAGGACAGTTC
>WNFY01005633.1_pt1 | contig 36404 bp, 36 predicted proteins | sample 5400091 | NCBI WGS metagenome assembly WNFY01 (sample SAMN13153364, study PRJNA577476) | soil metagenome | isolation source: 60 cm soil or saprolite under grassland replicate 1 | place: USA:California | collected 2016-06-15 | reverse complement strand
TCCACCACGGCGAAGCGCGCGGCCGCGGGCAGCGAGAAATTCCGCAGGATTTTTCGCCGGAAGCAATCGAACGCGCGACGGACGCGGCGTTGAAACGGTTAAAGACCGATCATGTCGATCTTCTCCAATTGCACAACATCCGGATGGAGCAGGTTTACGACAACGCGCTTTGGAAAACGCTCGAGAAATTGAAATCGTCCGGGAAAGTTCGTTACTACGGCATCGCGCTCGGGCCGGCGATCGGTTGGCTTTACGAAGGAATGAATTGCATTCGCGAGCGCGACATGACGAGCGTCCAACACATTTACAACATGCTCGAGCAACACCCGGGTCACGCGCTACATGACTCGGCTACCGAAGCTGATAGGGACACGATGTTTCTGATTCGCGTAACGCATTCGTCCGGAATGCTCGAAGGCAAATACACCGCAGAGACAGTTTTTCCGCCCACCGATCATCGCAGCCATCGCCCGCGGAGCTGGCTGCTGAACGGCATCAAAAAGATCGATAAGTTGCGTTTTCTGGAAAACTCAGAACGCACGCTTGGACAGGCCTCGTTGCTTTGGTTGCTGGCCGACGATCGCGTGGCTTCGACACTTCCGAACATTTACGACGAAGAACAACTCGTCGAATTCGCCAAGGCGCCTGACTGTTCGCCGCTGACTCCGGACGAACTCGCCAAGATCGACAATCTCCATTCCGAAAACTTCGGGGTTGAAGAAGAAGCGCCGAAATTCAAGGGCACAATGGCACTGTCGAAAGAAACGGCCGCGGCCTAATTCGCTCACCGCGCAGTCATTCCGAGCGGAGCGAGGAATCTCCCACAGAATCGTTGATCACACTCGATTCATTGTGTGATCCAAACTTCGACTGTGAGATCCCTCACGTCCGTTCGGGATGACGGACGTTGTGTCATATCGCGCCTAGTCGAAAGATATCTCGTCTAGATAACGGTAAGAGATTCCTCCACTTCCCGCCTTCGCTCGGCTACGGCGCGGCGAGCGGTCGGAATAACAGAAAGTTAATCGGACGCGTCTTCTTCGACCGGCTGAGCGCGGCGAATTTGTTGGGTTGATTCGCGCCGGCCGCGATTGCTCGTTTTCGAGCCTTTGTAAATTTCCTGAAAGATGTCGGCGATCATCGGAGCCGCGGTCGTGCCGCCGTGGACTCTGCTGCCGACGTCGCCTTCATAAACGGCGGCAAACGCGTACTTCGGTTGATCAGCGGGTAAGAATCCGGCGAACCATGCGGCCGTGCGTTCTTTATTTTTCGGGCCCCACTGCGCCGTCCCGGTTTTCCCGGCAACTTCGACGCCTTCAAGTTGCGCTTCGTGTCCGGTGCCGTTCGGTCCGTTGACGACCTCGATCATTCCCGCGCGAACTTCCTCCATTGTTTCGGCGGAAACATCGAGGGCGCGTTTTTCGCGCAATTGGTAGGCAGTGACAATTTCGTGATCGAGCGATTGCACCTGGCGCACGAGCCGCGTTTGATAAAACCTGCCGCCGTTGGCGACAATCGCCATGGCTTGCGCCATTTGCAGCGGCGTAACCTGAGTATCGCCCTGGCCGATCGACAAGTTCGCGACGTCGCCGTTGAGCAATTTGCGGCCGTGAGTCGCTTTCATGTATTCGTCGTTCGGGACCCGCCCTTCCGCTTCGCCGCGCAATGGAATTCCGCATTTCGCGCCGAAGCCGAGCTTGAGCGCCCAATCAATGATCGGCTCCGCGCCGGTCTTGATGCCGACTTGATAAAACCAGGTGTCGCACGATTGCGTCAGCGCTTGGACAAAATTGAGCGCGCCCTGATCACCTTTTTTCCAATTGTGAAAAGTGAGATTGCCGATCTGAATTCCGGGGACGCATTGATAGAGATCGTCCGCATGAACCGCGCCGGTCTCGAGCGCGGCGATTCCAACCGCGACTTTGAAAGTCGAACCGGGCGGATACGCCGAACGAAACGCACGCGCGAGAAGTGGAATATCCGGATCGTCCTGCAACTGCTTGAACTTTTCAGATGAGATGGACGGAACAAACAGATTCGGATCGTAGGCCGGCCAGGAAGCCATCGCCAGAATGTCGCCGTCTGTTGGATCGACGATCACGATGGCGCCCCGTTTGGCTTTCGACTCCAACGCTTTTTCGGCCAGCTGCTGCAGCCGCAAATCCAATGTTGTAATGATATTATTGCCGGGCACCGCCGATTTGACCAGCTTCTCGGAAGTTTTGCGGCCGTCCTTGTCGAAAGTGAGCTTGTATTCGCCGTGCTTGCCGGTGAGCAGCTCGTTAAAGGTTTGCTCAAGCCCGTCGCGACCTTCCGTTTCCGGCCAAAGCGTTTCGTGATTATCAATAATGCCGTCCAAATTGCGGCCGGTCTTGCCGGTGTAACCGATAATTTGTCCTGCGACTTTTCCGTTTGGATAAGCCCGCACATAAATCGGACGCACGACTAAAAATTCTTTCGATCGGTCTTTTACCGCTTCGTATTCCGATTTGCTCAGGTTCTGCGCGATCTCCAACGGCAGTATTCCGCGGTTGTGATAATGCCGAAGGATCGCGTCGTCAGAAATTTTGATCGCGCGACCGGTTAGCTTTGCCGCCTTCTCGATTTTCTCCCGCGCAAAGCCGAGCGCTTTTGCATCGGTAAAATCGAGAGGCGTTGGAAAACTGATCGCGAGATTGTAGCTCACTTTGTTTTGAGCGAGCGGCAGCCCCGTACGATCCGTGATTTGCCCGCGCGGCGCCGGAATATCGAGAACGTAAGTGCGCGCCAGCTTCTGGGTCTCAAACGTCGGGACGATTGTTTCTTCGTCGCCCACCGAAGACGAAATTGGCGTAGCCGTCGGCTGCACGCTCTGTGCGAAAAGAAACGCCGGCAGCAAAGCAGCGATGAAAATCACACGCGACGGCTTCATGGTAGGATCGACATCTTCCGTTGCGACACGTTTGCGTCAATGGCGCTGCAAGAAGCGATGCACTTCTCCGGCCAGTTTCGGTCCGATCCCTTCGGTCGCCGCAATTTGCTCGACGCTCGCTTTGCGCAAGCGATTGACCGAACCGAATTTTCGCAGGAGCAGACTTTTCCGGTTCTGACTCACGCCCGGGCAATCGTCGAGAATACTTTCGTCGATTCGTTTCTTGAGCAGAAGCTGATGATAAGCGTTCGCGAAACGATGCGCTTCGTCTCGGATTCGTTGAAGCAAGTGCAACGCCCCTGAGTCCGCCGGCAATTGCAACGGGAGTGCGCGACCTGGCCGGTAAATTTCCTCGTGCTCTTTCGCCAAACCGATGATTGGCAAATCATGCAGGCCCAGTCTCTGCAACTCACGACACGCGGACGAGAGTTGTCCTTTGCCGCCGTCGACAATGATTAAATCAGGCAGACGAACTGCCGCAAACTGCGCACGATCATCTTTCTCGGACTCTTTGTAATCGGCTGCGCGCTGCAATGCGTCGGCCGGATTTTCCTGCGAGAACTCCGCCACATCTGGATTTTTTTCGCGCGCTTCCAGAAGCACGCGCGAATATCGCCGCCGCACGACTTCGGCCATGCTGGCGAAATCGTCCTGACCCTCAACCGTCCGCACTCGATATCGACGGTAGCAATCCTTGTCCGGCACGCCGTCGCGGAAGCAAACCATCGAAGCAACCACGTGTGTCGTGGAAATGTTGGAGATGTCGAAACACTCCATCACCCGAGGCAGTCGCGGCAGCTGCAGCGCGTCGCCGAGCGTCTGCACATCGGCCAGGGGATCGACCGCGCTCGGCAACGTTCCACGGGTAAAACGCCGCACCTGTTTCGTGGTTTGGCGTACATCGTCAATCATGTTGCGAAGTTCGGCCGCTTTTTCGAATTCCATTTTGTCGGCCGCTTTGCGCATTTGCTCGTCCAATGCGTCGATCATTTCGCGCGAATGACCTTCCAGAAACTCGCAGGCCTGAGCGGCGCGCTCCCGATATTGCTCGGCCGTAGTTTCGCTTAAGCGCACCGGCACCTGATAAGTCGAAGATTTCAATTCGCGTTCACTCGGCGCGCCGCGACCAAACGTCAGGACGCCAAACTTTTTCCGCATCAAATTCAGAGTTTGTCGCAGCGCGCCCGCGTCTGCGTAGGGGCCGAAGTAACGCGCGGTGTCGTTTTTCTTGAAACGGGTCAGCCGAAAACGCGGCCATTCCTCCGACATGTCGATCTTGACCAACAAGAATCGTTTGTCGTCTCGAAACGAAATATTGTAGCGCGGCCGGTATTCTTTGATCAGCTTGCCTTCGAGCAACACTGATTCGGCTTCGCTGCGGACGACGTGCGTTTCAAAATCCCACGTCGCCTCCAACATCGCGCGTGTTTTCAAATCCGCCTGCGCCAGTTTCGACGGCAAAAAATAAGAGCTGACGCGCTTCCGCAAATCCCGCGCTTTGCCGACATAAATCACGCGATTAAAACGGTCGCGCATCAAGTACACGCCCGGTTTGTGTGGCACCTCGTGCACCTTCTTTTGCAGATCGGGTTTTTCTTTAGTAGCCATCGATCGAGCAGGAGATCGACAATCGCGCTCCGACAATTGTAGGGCAAGCGCCTCGCTTGCCGGGAGCGAGTGGCAGGCCGAGGCGCCTGCCCTACAAAAAACCAAGACTACGCGGCCCGACGCCGCGGCAGCGCCGACTGAACCATCATGAGCTCGCTCACATTTTCCGGCGTCAGCAAACCAACCAATCGTTTCATACTGTCGAGCACCGGCACGGCCGGACAATTGCATTCCTGCATGATCCTGAACGCTTCTTCGAACCGAGTCCCCGTGGTCACGGTCGGAATATCGCGACGCATCACATCTCCGACGCGAATCGCTGGATCATTCTTGCGCAAGGCAGCGATTAGACCGTGTCGCGTCAAGATCCCCGCGACGTTTCCGGCTTCATTGAGCACAGGAAAATCGTGCTGCGACGTTGCGAGCAAAGCATCGACCGCTTCCTGCAACGTGGCACTCTCCGGAAGCGACCGAAATTCGCGAACCATTGCGCTTGAAACCGGAAACCGCCGCGAAACATCGCGCATTTGCGCCAGCGCCGCTTCCTGCGACGCCCCGATGTAAACGAAGAGCGCGATGAAAAGCAGGAATGGATTCGAAAACAAACCGAGGAATCCAAAAACAAACGCGCAACCTTGGCCGATGCTGGCGGCGATTTGTGTTGCTCGCGCGTAACTTAAGCGCGTCGCGAGCAGTGCGCGCAAAACGCGGCCGCCATCCATCGGAAAAGCCGGAAGCAAATTAAAGAGAAGCAGGACAACGTTTATTGTTAGTAACACATCATTCAGACTGCTTGCTGCGGTTGGCGGATAAACGAACGAGCCGCCGGTGATAAAGAGGCAAAACGCAATGATCAAGTTCACCGCCGGGCCCGCGGCCGCGATGATCAATTCCTGGATCGGCTCTTCCGGCATTCGCTCCAAACGCGCCACTCCGCCGATCGGCAGCAAGGTAATGTCGGGCGTGTTAATGCCGAACGCTTTTGCGGCAAAGGCGTGACCAAATTCGTGCAGCACGACGCAGACAAAAAGGAGCAGGATCACCAAAACGCCTGCGACCGCTGCCGCAGACCCACCTTGCGCGTAATAACCGAATGCCAGCCAGCCGATGAGCAGGAGAAACGTGATATGAATGCGTAATTGGATGCCGGCAATGCGAACAATGGGAAGTGACCAGCTCATGCTTGAATGTCGTTCGTTTTGAATCGCACGCCAACAGTGTTGAAGACGCCCCAATCACAATTCAGACTGAATGAGATGGAGATTTTCGATGTTGCGATTGTCGGTGGCGGACCGGCCGGTTCGACCTGCGCTGCGTTTTGCGCGGCCGCCGGATTGCGAACGCTGGTTCTGGAGCGTGAAAAATTCCCGCGCGAAAAAGTCTGCGGCGATTGCATCAATCCGGCGTGCTGGTTGGTCCTGGAGAAACTCGAGCTCGCCGAACAAGTTCGAAATTGGCCGCATGGTGTGGTCAACGCCGTAGAATTCATCGCCATCGGCGGCCAGAAATTGCGGGTCGATCTTCCGCAAGGCGAGGACGGTATGATCAGCGTCAAGCGCAGCCTGTTTGACCACCTTCTTCTTAAGCGAGCGAGCGCGCTCAGCGCCCAGATTCGCGAAGAGGCAACGGTGATCGCGCTCGATCGGACCGCTCCGCAAAATTGGAAGATCGGCATCGTGCGGGAGACTTTCGCCGCGCGCATCATCGTCGGCGCCGATGGACGTAATTCGACCGTCGCCCGGCTGCGCAATCTGCTGCCGCGCCCCGAGCGCGAGCGTGTTGCATTGCAAGCGCACATTCCGCTCCCGCGCGACTTCGGAAATCGGATCGTGCTGCAATTTCTGCCGGAAGGTTATTCCGGCCAGTCGCCGGTGAACGATGGCGAGCTCAACCTCTGTCTGGTGGGAAAGCCGCAAACGATTTCGTCGCTCCGAACTTGGGCCGAGCGAGAATTTAATCTAAGCGCCGATCAATCGTGGCGCACGATCACTCCGCTGACGCGCGCGCCTGTTCCAGCCGCGCACGAAAATTTGTTCTTCATCGGCGATGCGGCGCGCGTCGTCGAGCCGTTTACCGGCGAAGGCATTTATTACGCGTTACGCTCAGGCGAGTTGGCGGCCAGTGCGATTGCAAAAATCATTCGCGGAGAAGACCGCCGATCTCCAATACGAGAATTCACTCATGCTCATCGCGCGATGTATCGCGGGCGATTGTGGATCAATCGAATCGCGCGCGCCGCGGTCTTATCGCCGCGGTTCGCGTCGCATTTGGTAGGAGCTACGTTCATGAGCGGGCCGATCCTGCGATCGCTGACCCGACAAATCGTCAGACCTGTTGGCGCGCCGCCTTGACCGTATTCGACATCAACATCGCAATCGTCATCGGCCCAACGCCGCCCGGAACCGGCGTGATCGCTTTGGCTTTCGGCGCAACTTCATCAAAAGCGACGTCGCCGACGAGCCGATAACCGCGCTCGTTGGTTTTGTCTTCGACGCGGTTGATGCCGACATCAATCACCACCGCGCCTTCACGAACGTGGTCGGCTTTCACGAAGTGCGCGCGTCCGATGGCCGCAATCAGAATGTCAGCCGAGCGCGTAATCTCCTCGAGATTCTTGCTTCGCGAATGCGCAACAGTCACGGTAGCGTCGCCGCCTTTGGCTTTCTGTATCAGCAACAAAGCGACCGGTTTTCCAACGATCATGCTGCGCCCAAGAACGACGACATGGGCGCCAGCGATGTCGATCTCGCTTTCAATCAGGAGCCGTTGCACTCCAAGCGGCGTGCACGGAACGAAACCGGTTGGGTCGCCCATCGCGAGCTTCGCCACATTGAGCGGATGAAACCCATCCACGTCTTTCCTCGGATTGAGCGCACGCACGATCGCGCCTTCATCGATCTGTTTCGGCGGCGGCGATTGAACCAGAATACCGTGGACTTTGGGATCGCGATTCAATGCTTCGACCCGCTCAAGCAATTCGCTTTGGGTCGTTGAAGCCGGCAGCTCGAGCTTGACCGAATGTAGACCGAGCTCGCGACTCATTTTGTCTTTTGAGCGCACATAAGTGCGCGACGCCGGGTTATCGCCGATAAGAACGACCGCAAGTCCCGGCGTGACGCCTTTGGATTTCAGCTCTGCGATCTGCGTCCGAAGATCGACATACACTTTTCCAGCAATGGCGCGGCCGTCGATCAGATTTCCCATAGGCCGAACTTAAATGAGTCAGCGCCGCTCAACCAGCGACATCATCGCATCCTGCAGACGCAGTCGCTCGGTTTCGAAGTTTTCTGACGTAGATGTCGATCTTATCTGCTGGGGGTGGCCGATGATCACGCGCACTTTCGAAAAAGGCCGCGGAATGATGAACCGGTCCCAACTTTTCACACGCCAGCAGCTCGAGTATTCCATGTTGATCGGCACGACTGGGGCTCCGGTTTTCTGCGCGAGAAAAATAATGCCCGGTCCTAGCTCGTAGGCGGGACCGCGCGGGCCATCTGGCGTCAACAGAACGTCATGGCCGGAACTAAGAATGTTGCTCAACTCCAGAAGCGCGGCGGCACCCATTCGCGAGCTCGATCCGCGGACCACATCAAACCCAAAACGCTTAGTGACATCCGCGATTAAATCTCCATCACGGCTCGCGCTAATCAAACCGGCGCCCGGTCGCTGCGGGAAAAACTTCTTGAGGACAAACGAAATCAGCAGGAGGCGATTGTGCCAGAGCGCTGCAATGTAATTTCCTTTCACCGGCTTTCCCAGCACGTCCGCGCGGTCGTCGATTTCGTAGCGGAGTGTGCGGGCCCAAATTTGGAGCAAGCGAAATCCAAACGCGATCAGCCATCGCGCGCGCCAGCCTTCGATCTTCAAGGTTTCTTGCGCGCGCCGCTGCGCGAAGTTTGATCGGCCCAGCGATAAGCGCGCGAGTTCGGCAAGCCGATTTGATCGAGGATCCGCCACACTACCGTGTCCACAACATCGACAACTGAGGTTGGGCGGCTGTAGAAAGACGGAATCGCTGGCAATACGATCGCGCCCGCTTCGAGGAGGGTGACGATGTTGCGCGCGTGAATCAGGTTCCAAGGCGTTTCCCGCGGAACGACGATCAATTTGCGGCGCTCCTTCAAAAAAACGTCGGCCGCACGCAAAAGCGCGGTATCACTCGAGCCGGACGCGATCCTTCCAATCGTCGCCATCGAACAAGGAACGATCACCATTGCATCAAATCGAGCCGAGCCGCTGACGAACGGAACATTGAGGTCGTTCTCAGCATGCTGCACGATTGCCTTTGGAATTTTGAAAGCGCCGAGTTCCTGTTTCGCCACTTGTTTCGAGTGACTGCTCAAGACCAGATGAACCTCGTGCGGGGCGGGATCGATTTGATCGAGCAATCGCTGTAAATAGATCGAACCGCTGGCGCCGGTAGCGGCGATGACAAGTTTCATCGGCGAAGAGTTTGAATTTAACCAGTTAAGGGGGCAATAAGATACACGATGGTCAAGAAACTGTTACATACCCGCTACCGGGTGAAAGATCTGGAGAAGACGGTAGCGTTTTATAAAGACGTGCTCGGACTTCAGGAAACGCGGCGGCATACTTCCGGCCGCGGATCGCAACTGGTTTTTCTCAAGGCGCCCGAAAGCGAAGAGGAAATCGAGCTCTGCAAATTCGACGACAGCGGCCCGGTGATCGTTGGTCCGGACCTGACTCATCTCGCGTTTGAAGTGGACGATTTAGAAAAACTCGCGCGCGAAGCGGCGGCGAAAGGTTACCCGCTTTCAGACGGTCCACACAAAACGTCCGGCGGCAGCGTCATCGCCTTCATCGACGCTCCGGAAGGCTACGAGATCGAACTGATCCAGCGGGGCAATGATTTGTAGCCAACGCTTGCGCGCGTTGAATCTTTATCGCTAATTTGCCGCCCATGAAGCGTTGGTATCGAGCCGGGTTTGCCTGTTGCGCTGTCGGCCTTGCGGCCCTCTGCCTTGCGGTCGAACCGGCAACGATCCCGCCGGAAGACGAAAATCCGAACGAGGTTCGGCCGACCGGTGTTCCGCATCGGCAGCATTCGACGGCTAAATCGAAGACGACTTCGGATTCGGACGCAAACGCGAGCGCAACTCCGCGACGACGCAAGGCACATCGGACTGCGGCGAAATCGGGCGAATCCGAGGAGCCAATTCCCACCCAGACCGTGCCGGGTTCTATTCCCAAGACCGGCGCGAGTTCCGTTATCGTGATCAATGCCAGTAATGGCCAAGTGCTCTACGAAAAAAATCCGGACCAAATCCGAGCGCCTGCAAGTACGACGAAACTTTTAACCGGACTGATCGTGGCTGAGAGCGGCTCCTTGGATCGGCCAGTCACGGTCGCGCAGGTCGATACTTTCGCCGAGCCGGTAAAGTTAAATATTAAACCTGGCGAGATCTATCAGCGGATCGATCTGCTGCGCGCGTTGCTGGTAAAAAGTCCGAACGACGTAGCGCGTTGCCTGGCGCGCGATAATGCCGGCAGCGTCGAAGCGTTCGCGGAACGAATGAACCAGCGCGCGTTTGCGCTCGGGGCCAGGAATTCGCATTTCGTGAACCCGAATGGATTGCCGGATGCAAGGCAATATTCGACCGCGCGCGATTTGTCGACGATCGCGCGGGTGGCGTATGCGAATTCGACAATTCGTTCGATCGTCTGCCTGCCGCAGCTTGTTTTCCGCTATGCGAACGGCCGCACGCGCGAACTGGAAAACACCAACAAACTTTTGAAGCGATTGTCCTACTGCAACGGGATGAAGACTGGTTACACCGAGGCCGCCGGGAAATGTTTGATCGCGAGCGGTTCGCGACCGGGCAAAGACATCATCGTGGTTGTGCTCGGCGACAGCCACTCCGGAGTCTGGCGCGACGCGGGCGCGCTCCTCGCCTGGGCACTCTGGAATCCATCGGCCGGATGAGCGACATCTACGCGCGGCAATTGGAAGCTGTGCGCGCGCATTCGTTAGATCGACATTTGCGTGAAGTCCGCAGCTCTCACGGAACGGTGGTCGAGATTGACGGCAAACAACTGATCAACTTTGCCTCAAACGATTACCTCGGACTCGCGAACGACCCCCGTTTGCGCGAGGCAGCGACGAAAGCGATCGCGGAATTTGGTGTCGGCGCGGGCGCGTCCCGATTGATTAGCGGCACGCACTCGTCGCATGTTCGCCTGGAAACCGCGTTGGCAAAATGGAAAGGAACTGAAGTGGCCCTCTCCTTTGGCAGCGGTTACGCAGCAGCGGTCGGAGCGATTCCTGCTCTGGTTGGCAAGAACGACATCATCCTGCTCGATAAATTGTGTCACGCATCGCTAATCGATGGCGCCAGGCTGAGCGCTGCTACGCTGCGCATTTTTCCCCACAATCACCTCGGCAAACTGAAGAGTCTCCTCGAATGGGGCTGCCGAAAAAATTCTACTGCGCGCATTTTGATTATCACGGAATCCGTCTTTTCCATGGATGGCGATCGCGCGCCGTTACGCGAGATCGTTGAATTGAAAAAAAACTTCAGAGCTCAATTGCTTTTGGATGAAGCACACGCCATTGGCGTGATCGGGCCAAACGGCCGTGGTCTGGTAGCTGAGGAAAATTTCAGTCCTGAGGTCGATGTTCAAATGGGAACGCTGAGCAAAGCGCTCGGTGTGAGCGGTGGCTATATGCGGAACATCGACATCCTGGCCGAAGAGCTTCCGGTTCGTCCTGTCAGCGCGATTGTTCCGTGGATTATCGGCGATGAACAGGCCACGCTGGCCGCGGCGCGAAGTCTTCAAGACGAAGGATTCTTTGTGCCAGCGATCCGTTATCCAACCGTGGCGAAAGGTTCTGCGCGATTGCGGGTAACCGTCTCTGCGGCACACGAAGAAGCGGAGTTGCGGTCGCTGGGCGCCGCGATAAAGCGAATTGCGAAAAAGAAACTACGCTAAGCCGTGCTTTGAGCTTACGGCGTGCGCGATGACGCCGAGTAGCGAAGGAGCGGACTCGGCATCAAAGCTGGATTTTGTTCAACCGTGCTCGGAGCGTTGGCAGGCACGTCCTCTGGGCCTTCGGCCGGAGGCGCTGGCTCTTCGCCCAGCGCGCCGGGCCCGGTCGGCCTGCTCGCGTACTTGGCCATCAAACGCTGCTCGAGCGTTTGATGTGCAGACGTGGTCTGAGACGTGGTCGAACAAGCTGGCAGGAACGCCAGGCTAAGCAGACAGAAAGCGATTTCGATCTTCATTGGAGTCGGAAGTTAGGACTGGCGACGCTTTTATAATTACTATAATCAGCGCTCGAATAGCAAGAACTTTTTTGCCTCATGAAAAGCGGCCTAAAATGGCCGTTAGTTTCTCCACGGTTCCCTTTGGCCAAAGCTTCCGCTCTGTCACCAGGGCATTGTCCAAGGAACGATGTTCCGCCCAATCCGGCTCGACCGGGATTCGCGGGATCGCTTCAACCAAGACTTTCTTAGCAGCCTCGGCGTTCGCGGTCAGATGGCCGAACACGGTTTGCGCCGACACCGGCTCCTCTTCCACCTTCCAGCAATCGTAATCGGTGATCATTGCCATCGTGGCCAGCGCGATCTCCGCTTCGCGCGCCAATTTCGCTTCGGGCAAATTGGTCATGCCGATGACGTCGAAGCCGTTGCGCCTATTTAATTCAGACTCCGCCCGGGTCGAAAATGCCGGCCCGTCCATGTTCACATAGGTGCCGCCATTGTGGACCGTAACTCCGACCTTTCTCGCCGCCTGGGCGAGCAGATTTCTCAATTGGAGACTGATCGGTTCGGCAAAAGAAACGTGCGCAACAATGCCTTTACCGAAAAACGTGTGACCGGCGCGCAAACTCGTGCGGTCGTAAAATTGCGACGGCAACAAGATATCGCGTGGCTTGTATTTCTCCTGCAGACTGCCGACCGCAGTGACGGCAATGATCCAGCGCACATTTAGAGAACGCAGCGCATAAATATTCGCGCGGTGATTCAGCTCGTGCGGAAGAATTCGGTGACCGCGGCCATGCCGCGGCAAAAAATAAACCTGCCGTCCGCTGATGTTGCCGCCGATCAACGCGTCAGAGGGCGAACCAAACGGCGTCTCAAGCCTTTGTTCGGTGACATTGCGCAGTTGCTCCATGTGGTACAAACCACTTCCGCCGATGATGCCAATTGCCGGAGCGTTTTCTTTCATTCGCGAGCTGATTTAATCCGAAAGAGCGACAAGTTGAAAAGCGGATAATCTCGCCGTGGCGAAGGCTGACGGGCGGTGTATTATTTCGCCCGCGATGCCCAAGTTTTTCATTAAAACCTACGGCTGCCAGATGAACGAGCGCGACTCGGAACAAGTCGCGCATTCGCTCATCGCCCGTGGCTATGAACGCGCGCAGAGCGAGTTCGACGCGGACGTGGTGCTGCTGAACACCTGCAGCGTCCGCGATATGGCTGACCAAAAAGCGCTTGGAAAAATGGGGATGCTCGGCCGCATTGCCAACGAGAGGCCGCACGCTGTTTTTGGTTTTCTCGGCTGCATGGCACAAGCGCGCGGAGCTGCGTTGCTGAAAAATTTGCCACATGTCGATCTTGTGGTTGGGACGCAAAAGTTTCACCGCGTCGCGGATTATGTAGACGACGCATTGGAAAGGAAACGAACACGCAGAATGGACGATCCGCGCTTCTCGATCGTTGACGTCGACGAGGAAGCCGGATCGCAGTCGACGATTCGCGATCAACAACTGACGCCGAAACAGGCGACCGCGTTCGTCTCGATCATGCAAGGCTGCAACATGCACTGCACATTTTGCATCGTCCCGCAGACACGCGGCGCTGAGCGCGGCCGCACGATTAACGAGATTGCCGGCGAAGTTCGCGAACTTGTTTCCCGGGGCGTCAAAGAAGTGACGTTGCTCGGTCAAATCGTAAACCTCTACGGCCGCCACGAATTTCCAAAGATCGACAATAAGAGTCCGTTTGTGCAATTGCTCGATGCCATTCACGAAATCGACGGCTTGGAGCGCCTTCGCTTCACTTCGCCGCATCCGATCGGGTTCCGCGAAGATTTGATCGACGCCTACCGGCGTTTGCCAAAACTAGTCGATCACCTTCATCTGCCAGTGCAATCGGGATCGAACAAAATCTTGAAAGCAATGCACCGCGTTTACACCGCCGAGAAATATGTCGATCTTGTCGGGCGAGTTCGCGAGGCGAGGAAGGACATTGCCATAACCACCGACATCATCGTCGGATTTCCGGGTGAGACTGACGATGATTACAAGCAGACGCGCGATTTGGTGGAAAAAATTCAATTCGACAACGCCTTCGTGTTTCGATATTCGCCCCGACGTGATACGCCGGCGGCGGAAATGACAGCCCAAATCGACGAAGGCATCAAAGCGCAGCGCAATCATGCTTTGCTCGAACTTGTGAACGAATCGGCACGCCGCATTAACGAACGTCTGGTCGGTCGAACTTTGGAGGTGCTTTGTGAAGGGCCGAGCAAAACAAACTCGTCGCGCCTGATGGGACGCACGCGCGCAAATAAAATCGTTTTATTCGAGGGCGCCGATGATCTCGTCGGCGCACTTGTCGATGTTCGAATCGAACGCGCCACCGGATTTAGCCTTTACGGAACACCAGTCGCAGCCGATGCCGGCCTCGCGACGATCGCCGCATGATTTACGATTTGTCATTACAAACAGGCGGTTTGATTACGGGGATCGTTTTGCTCCTTCTGAGCCTGCCGGGATTGGTCAAACCTGCACCGGTCCAAAATTGGCTGAAACGCTTTCCGCGCTCGAGCATTGCCGGCGTTGTGCTTCTGACTTTGACGTTGGTCTGGTCGTTCTGGTTGCTGGCCACAATGGAGATGGGCGAGTTCTCCAGCTTTCGCCGTCCGCTGATGGTCGTGCTCCCGATTGGTTATGCGCTCGTCCTCCGCTTCGTCGACGAATTTCTCGCGGTTCGCGCGCTCGGTATACTTTGCTTGCTTGCCGCCGAACCACTTTTAGAGGCCGCATTCTTCCGTTACGAAACCAGCCGCTTATTCCTGACGGCGCTCGCCTACTTACTGATCGTCGCGGGTCTTTTTTGGGTGACGATGCCATACTTATTGCGCGACCAGATCAATTGGAGCGCGCACAGCAGCACCCGCTGGCGCACAATTCACGGTATCGGGGCAGCTTACGGTCTGACGATTCTCGCCTGCGCCTTTACCCAATACTAATCTCGCGAGTTGAGGCGGCTTCTTGTCATTCGCGGCGGCGCGATCGGCGATTTCATTCTCACTCTCCCTGCGCTGAAAGCATTGCGCGACGCCTATCCAAACACGCACCTCGAAATTCTCGGCTACAAACACATCGCGGTGCTTGCTGAGAATCGGTTTTACGTGCAACGAGTCCGCTCGATTGAATCCGCGCGGCTTTCGCGATTCTTTGCCAAAGATACAGATCTGCCGCCGCCAGAACTCGCGAAATATTTCGCCGGGTTCGATCTGGTAATGACTTATCTCTACGATCCCGATTCAATTTTCGAAGACAATTTGCAACGCAGCGGCGCCCGAAAAATTGTCCGCGGCCCGGGCAAGATCGACAACCGCTCGCATGCAGCCCGCCAACTGGCGCAGCCAATCGAAGAGCTCGGTCTCTCGATTTCCGACTTGGCACCGAAACTTTATCCTTCCAGCGAAGATCGACATCGTGCCCGCGATCTTCTGGGCGGAATGGCGGCGCCGATTGTGGCGTTTCATCCCGGAAGCGGGAGCGACAAGAAGAACTGGCCCCTTCAAAACTGGATTGAGCTTGGAAACCACTTCCTCAAAAATTTTGCTGGCTGGCTCGTGATCGTTTCCGGTGAAGCCGACGAACATCAAACGCGGCAGCTTGAATCGATCTGGGAAAATCCGCGAGCTCGTTTCGCGAAAAATTTGCCGTTACCCGATCTGGCGGCAGTGCTTGAGAAGACGATCTTTGTCGGGCACGACAGCGGCATCTCTCATTTGGCTGCAGCGGCAGGTGCAAACTGCATTTTGCTATTCGGTCCCACCGATCCGGCGGTTTGGGCGCCTCTCAACGACAACGCGCGGGTGATCCAAGCGCCAGACGGAGATTTAAAACGCCTCGATGTTGATGTTGTCCGGGCGGCGTTCGATCAGGAACTGATGCGCATCGGCATCAGCACGTAAAGAAACGGCGTCTGGATTTTCAAAACGCCAGGGCTCATCTCGTCGATGAGATCGAGGAAAACCTCGTCCTCGGTCAAGTTGCGCAGTGGCGCCATCAAGAATTCCGGATTGAAAGCGATCGAAAAATCGCGGCCTTTGTATTGCACAGGCAGCGATTCCTTGGCTTCACCGACTTCCGGAGTGTTGGCGGTGATGTCGATATTGTTCTTAGCGAAGTTGAGTTTAATCGAGTTCGATTTCTCGCTCGCCAAAAGCGACACGCGGCGAAGCGAATTGAGAAACGTCTCGCGCTCGAGGGTCACACGTTCCTTGGCTTCCCCTGGAATAACCTGTTTGTAATTCGGATAATTGCCTTCAATTAATTTCGAGACGAGCAGCGCCTTGTTCAAATCGAAAGCGATCTGGCCGCTGGCAACGCTCACTTTGACGTCGCCATCATCGGTCAGTAGCCGTTGCAGTTCGGCGACGGCCTTGGTCGGAACAATGATGTCCGCCTCCTGGCTGCGCGGAATTTCCAATTCGATATCGACCATGGCCAACCGCCGTCCATCAGTCGCCACAAGTGTGAGCTTGTTCTCCTTCAAACTAAACAGGAGACCGTTGAGGACGTAGCGCGTTTCATCGGTCGAGATCGCGTAGGAAGTTCTGCGCAAACCGTCGCGCAAATCTTTCTGCCGGATTGTGACCACCTTGGCATCTTCGAATTTCGGAAGGGGCGGGAACTCTTCTTCCGGCAGTCCGAGGATCTTGAAATAACTCTGGCCGCTGCGAATGGAAGCGGCGTTTTTTCCATCGACATCGATCTGGACTTCACTCGAAGGAAGCTCGCGCACGATGTTGAAGAGCCGGCGCGCCGGAAGTGTGGTCGCCCCTTCCTTTTCCACTTCCGCTTCAAAACTTCCACGAACGCCAACGTCCAAGTCTGTCGTCGTCAGATGAACTTCGCCGTCGTTTGCTTGGAGCAGGACGTTGGAAAGAATCGGCAGAGTGGTGCGCGTACTGACGACGTTTTGGACCTGTTGCAAACCTTCGAGCAGCTTTTCTTTTGTAGCGCTAAACTTCATGAACGCGATTCTGCCTAAGATGTTAGGCGTGCGATCTTATTCGGCAACCGTAATCTCACAGCGCTATTAGCGTTGCAACGAGCTGTCGATAAACGAAATCGTCTGGCGAATGCTGTCCTGTTCTTTCATCCGCTTTTTCACTAACTTGCACGCGTGCAGGACGGTGCCGTGATCTCGCCCGCCGAAGGCGTCCCCGATTTCATTGAGCGACGATTTCGTCAATTCCCGAGCCAGATACATCGCGATCTGCCGCGGGAACGCGATACTGGCCGGCCGGCGCTTGCTCGTCATGTCCGCCAGCCGCACGTCGAAATGCTCAGCCACCCGTCGCTGAATTTGCTCGATCGTGATCGAAGTCCGCGCTTCTTCCTGCAAAATGTCCTTGAGCAAATGCTCGATTACTTCGCCCGTAAGTTGTTTTCCGCTGAGCGATGCGAATGACGCCACCCGCATCAGCGCGCCTTCCAAACGGCGCACGTTGCTGCGAATTCGGTTCGCCAAAAATTCAAAGATTTCATCCGGCAACTTGATCTGCATGCCGCGCGCTTTTTTTCGCAAGATCGCAAGCCGCGTCTCGATCGCCGGCGGCTGCAGCTCGGCGGTCAGGCCCCACTCAAAACGCGAAACCAAGCGGTGCTCTAGATTGGCGATCTCCGAAGCCGGCCGGTCGCATGAGAGGACGATCTGCTTGTGACCGTCGAAGAGCGTGTTGAACGTGTGAAAAAATTCTTCCTGCGAGCGTTCTTTGCCGCCGAGAAATTGAATGTCGTCAATGCAGAGCAGATCAGCCTGACGGTAGCGCTTGCGGAATTTGACCAGGTTATTGTGTTGAATCGCGTCGATGAATTCGTTGATGAAAAGTTCGCTCGAAAGATAAATCACCTTCATGTGTTTCTTTTTCGCGAGCACGTACTGCCCGATCGCTTGCATCAGGTGCGTTTTGCCAAGACCTACCCCGCCGTAAATAAAAAGCGGGTTGTAGGTGCGCGCCGGTGACTGCGCCACGGCCAGACTGGCGGCATGTGCAATTTCGTTGTTCGGTCCAACCACGAACGATTCGAATGTATTGCGCGGATTGAGACCGAGGGCACTGCTGCTCGCCGATCTTGTTTCACGTCCGGAATCAGTTTGTCTTGAGACGCTGATTGCTTCGCTGATCTCAACCGGCGATTCGGAGGAAATGAATTTGATTTCGCGCGGCTCGCCGAAGGCCGTGAGAATCGCCGCTTGCAGCGCCGCCAGGTGATTACTCTCGATCCAGTATTGGTAAATGTTGTTCGGCACTCGAAAACTCAGCGTGGTTTTAGAGCGGCGGAGAGTTTCCTCCAAAGCTGGGTGCATTTCTCGTCCATAGGGACTTGTTAACAGTGTTACACAATCGCCATAAAGGCGGCTGCAGGGGGAATTTCGCGCTTCGGACCAAGGCGACGCTTCGCCAACGCCGCAGGCACCTGAAGCACTAAAAAACGCTTAAACCTACAAAAATCGCCAAAATACGAGGGAAAACGTGCGATCACGTTCAGAGCAAACGATGGTCGCGAGCTAGGAGCGACATCTCTGTTGAATTCTCGATTTACCAGGGTTAAGGCCTCACTCATTCTTAGGAATCAATTTCTCTCAGACATGTTCACATCTTATTCACACGCCCCTCCTTTTCGTCCCCTGCCACGGGCTTGAGATTAGAAATCGCGTTCGACATCGACAAGAAAAAATCTGAACTTTATTTTTCTTTTTCGGTCAAAAAAATCTTGACTGAAAAACCAAAACGAGCGTGTCCCCAAGCAGTGGAATCTTCTCATTCTCGGCAACGCGTTATTGCCTTCGTGCGCGTCGCCATTTTCTTTGCTTCGCCACGCTGGTAATGTGTTCTTGCGCCTCCGATTCAACATGCCGCGCGTTCTAACTGCATTTGTCTTTCTCATTTTCGTCGTCTCAACCCCGAAAGCGTTCGGGGCGGAAGAATTGCTGCCGCCGTTCGGATTTCGCTGGAACGATCCGATGTCGCGGGTCGAGGCAGTGCTCAAAGGCGCGAAGGCAACAATTGTTTCTCGCGAGAAAAAAGAAAATCGCCAAATCTGGACCGTGGAAGGCCTCGTCCATCCCGGATTAAAGAGGACGCTCTTTACTTTTAAAAGCGGCGCCCTGTTCGGTGTCGAGTTGCAATACGAATATCCCGATTGGTCGATCGAGCGTTACAACGAACGGATGGGCGAAATTCGCCGTTACTTCGATGCCAAGTACGGAACCGGAAAATTAGTTTCGCGCACGCGCGACACCGACTCCGACGTCATTCAAACATTGGTCGGTTATCAGTGGACCATCGGCGCGACCATGCTCGAGCTTTTCTATTTTTCCGCGCAACACGACGCACTCATGTTCCGCACTATTTCGGTCGATTACAAAGCGCTGTAACCTCTTCTGTAGCGGCGCTCTGTGAGCGTCGCATTATTTGTCCGGCGGTCATAGACCGCCGCTACAGCAAACGTTTAAATTTACAGAGTCGTCTCAGCGACGGCTGATTGTCGATGTTTCGCGCCGCGTTGCGTTTCTTTTTGCAACCGCTTGAGTTTGCTCGACAAGCTTGTTTTGGCCGCTGAGCTCATCCGATCGATAAAAAGAATCCCGTTGAGGTGATCGACTTCGTGTTGAATGGCGCGCGCCAGGAATCCAGTCGTTTCGATTTCAATCGCCTCGCCGTCCAGATTCTGTCCCCGCACCGTGATCGATTTTGCCCGCTCAATTTCGCCGGTGATTTCCGGAAAGCTCAAACATCCTTCGGTTCCCGTTTCGGTTTCGCCGCCCAGGTCGATTTGTGGATTGATCAGCGCCAGCGGCATCACGCTTTGCGGATCGACGCTTTTGCCGTTCAACTGCATCGTGCTCGGTCGATCCTCGACCTGCGAAACATCGAGCACCGTGAGTTGAAGGGACTCGCCGACTTGGGGCGCCGCCAAACCGACGCCGTTCGCGGCGTGCATTGTCTCGATCATGTTCTGCGCCAACTCCCGAACGCGATCGTCGATCTTCTCAATCCGTTTTCCTTTCGCCCGCAGAATCGGGTCACCGTATTGCAAGATCGACAATCTCATCGCTCGCCACGCGTGAACGCCGGCAAATTCTTCACGCCGGCAAGCTTCAACGCGTCCATGACTTTAACGATTGTCCCGAACGACGCTTTCTTGTCGGCTTGAAGGGCGAGCGTGCTCCGTCGCGTTTCCGATAAGTTTTTCACCGCACGTTCCAGTTCTTCCACCGCCACGGTTTTCCCATCCAATTTGATTTCGTCGTTTTGATCGACAGTCACGATCGCGTTCTCGAGCTCGGCCGGCGCGATCGTCGCCGTTTTTGATTCCGGCAAATTGATCTGCACTTGAGGCTGATCCTTTTTGAACGTGGTCGAGACGACGAAGAAAATCAGCAGGATCGTCAGGATGTCGACCAGCGAGACAATGATGATTGAGGGCGCGCGCCGTTTGCGGACTGCAAATTTCACAGGTGTCGATCTTGCATCACGCCATCGGCGCGATTTCCGGCGTCGCGGGCTCCGCCGGCGTCACCATCTGCGTGGGGACCTGCGTCTTGGCTCGCCCACCGGCGAGCCGGCCGTGGTAACATTTTGAAAGCAGATCCGTGACCAGCGATTCCATTTCCACCGAGAGGACTTCCACTTTTTTCGAAAAATAAACAAACGCGACCAAACTTGGGACGGCGATTCCGAGGCCGAAGACGGTGCAGTTAAGCGCTTCGGAAATTCCGCGCGCGATCAGTTTTGGGTCGGCCGAAGTAGCGCTGACGCCGAGACTGGCGAAAACGTGTACCAAACCGGAGACCGTCCCGATTAGTCCGATCAGCGGCGCGATACCGATGATAACTTCCAGGACGACGAGCCCTTTTTCCAAGCGGACCATCTCGTGACGCGCGCGCGTTTGCACCGTCTCCACGTTTTCCGAGCGCGGCCAGCGCAAATGCGCTAGCGCGACGCGCACGATCCGGGCGAGCGAAGACGCGTCATGTTGCACGATGCGAAAGAGCCGTTCTGGATTTGCGCCAGGAGCGAGGCGTTCCATTTCGCTCTCGATCGTGAGCGGCAGCACATTTTTTTCCCGCAATGCCAGCGTCCGCAAGATAATCACGGTGAGCGAAACGATTGAGCACACCAGCAAAGGCCACATGAAAATGCCGCCCTTGGTAAAAAATCCGCCTATGGTTTGAAAAACGTCGAGCATGATTCAACGGCCGTCATCGATTGCTAAATGTGGTGAATGAAATTTCCGTTTCCAGACCTTCTGGCGGCAAGGCGCTCGCTACATCTTCCGGGATCGGCGGTAACTGGACTTCAATAATCGACTGGAGACACACATTCGCGAAAGCTTCATTAGCGTCATTTGCCATCACCTTGAGATTCCTTACTCGTCCGCTGCGGTCAATCGCAAAGCTGATGCGTGCAGTCCCGAGGCTGATCAGATCGGTCTTTGCTTCGACGTAGGCGTACCAACGCGAACCAATCGCATCGAAAAGCATTTTTTGATAGCGGCCAAGCGGTGTCCCAATTGCATTGACTGCGGAGGTGCCACGATTCGTGATCGATCCGGCCAGACGCGTCTTTTGTTTAAAGGGTTGATAGCTTGACTTCGGTTGCTGCGGCGTGCTCGCAGCGCTGGGACGCGGCGTCGGGGTGGAAGTTAACATCGCAAACTCTTCCGACTTCGAAATCGGCGTCGGCTGAACTGTGGGTTGTGGTGTGGCTGATTGCTCCGGCGCCACGCTCGGCTGGGGCTGGGCGCCTTCATTCGGCAACGATTCCCGGTGCGAGTCCAAGTCAATTGCAGGGCGATCCACTCCCTGCTGCGACGGCAATGGCAAGCCGCCAGTCGGAGGAACTTCGCTCGCCGCCATTGAGTTGGCATTCGACTCAAATGTTTTTTCCTTGGGTTGCTCGGTCTGCTTCGATTCGTCGTTCGGTATGAACATCGCGTTCTTCGCCGGCGCAGGCGTGGCCAGATCGACAAACGTGAGCTCCACCGGTTTATCTTCTTCGATCACCGAAAACGGCGAATAAAGCAGCCCGCCAAAAACCGCGAGCGAATACCCGATCAGCAGATGAATGCAAAGCGCGGCCAGCAGCGCCCAAAGAATCTTGCGCGCCTCCTGTTTTCGTTCGGCCGCATCGTCCGCCGAATGGCCAATGATAAACTCCGTCGTGGTCATGCGTTTAGAACCGAAACATTATCTCACGCCCGAGATAGTGACAAACGACTTACTCCTCCTCTTCCGTCTTACTCGTTCGCGCGTGATGAAATAAATATTGCTGTGCGTAACCGCCATGGTCGCCGAAGTATTGTTGTGTGAACGCCTCGAGCCGCTTGGCGTTCAATTTTCGCGCCCGCGGAAAATACCTGTCGCGCAACACCCGCTCGATCCAAACGTCGATCGGGAACGCGCCCAGCCGCTCGTAGGCAAACAGCATCACACAATTAGCAACCTTCGGGCCTACGCCCGGCAGTTCGCACAACCGCACACGAAGATCGACATCCGAAAGCCCGGCCAACTTTGCAAGATCGACCTCTCCGCTCGCGACCAAGCGGGCGGTGGCCAGTAAACTCTTCGCGCGATAACCGAGCGCACATTTTCGCAGTTCTCTTGCCGACGTTGCCGCGATCCGTTCCGCCGATGGAAATGTGCGCACGACGTAGCAGTCGATCTCGCGAATCTCGCCAAATCGCTCCCGCAAGTTTCGCGAGATCTGCCGGATGTGCGCGACCTGTTTCATTGAGGAACAAATGAAGGTGGCGAGACCTTCCCATTTTGGCTGGCGAATGATGCGAAGTCCGCGACAAAATTGTTTCGCCGCGTTCATCGCCGGGTCGTTTGGAAACGACGCGCAAATCTCCTCGAGTGGATGATCAAGCGCAAAATAGTGCGAGACGACGCGTTGAAAACTCGACGGCTTTAAGCCGTCGAGTTTGAGCGCGCTGCCCGACGCTTTCAAAATGTCTTTCTGCTGTTCCAGATAAACCGCCAAGTTGCCGATCGCTCCAACAAATCCGCCATCGACCTTCTCCCAATGAAAGACCTGGCCTGAGTTTAGTGTCATCGTCAGGTCGAAGTCCGCTGCGGAAATTTCAACGAGCTGCACGCAGGAAATCTTGCGCTGCGCCAAAATTCTGTCACCTAAGATCGACATGGACGGGCGGCTCGCGATCGACACAGTTGTTCTTCTCGTCTATTTCGTCGGCATCGTCGCGTTAGGGCTTTGGGCCGGACGACGGAATCGAAACCTGGACGAATTCTCCCTCGGTTCGCGCTCCATTCCGTGGTGGGCTGTGCTTGCGTCCATCATCGCCGCGGAAACGAGCGCCGCTACTTTTCTGGGGACACCGGCTGAGGGTTTTAAAACGAGAGGTTACTTTTACGGTCAATTAGCAATCGGCACAGTGCTCGCGCGGGTCATCATCGCGTTCACTTTTATCAAGCCGTACTACGACTATCGCGTTCAAAGCGTGTACGAATTTCTGACCGTTCGCTTTGGCACAAAGACTAAAAACATGGCCAGCGGCATCTTTCTCTTCACGCGCGTGCTCGGGATCGGCGTCAGGCTATATCTCGGCGGCGCAATCATGGTAGTGATATGGCGCTACCTTTTCCCGTCGCTGCCGGTGAATCTCAATACCTACATCTGGGGAATTATTTTCGTCACTGTCATCACGACGATTTATACGGCGGTTGGCGGAATTAAAGCAGTTGTCTGGACAGACCTGATCCAGGCGGTGCTCATGTTTAGCTCAGTTATCTTCGCGATTTTCCTGCTGCTCCGAAGCATTCCCGGCGGATTCGAAACCGTGAAGTCGAACCTTGGAGGCCTCGGCAACGTAAAACTTTTTCAAACCGGATGGAATTCGGAATTGCCATTCGGGCCAGCTTTGAAAGCGATGCTGGAAGAACCGTACACGATTTTCGCGGCGTTCATCGGTTCGACTTTGTTAACGATGGCGACGCATGGAACCGATCAAGACATGGTGCAACGGATGTTGACCGCACCCGATCATAGGAAATCCCGCCTGTCTCTGATTCTTAGCGGCGTCATGGACCTGCCAATTGCCGGAGCATTTCTGACCGTGGGAATTTTGCTGTCGGTTTACTATTCGGTCGTTCCCGGTGCGACGCTACCCGCTGCCGACAATGAGATCTTCGGCGATTACATCGTCCATCAAATGCCGGTTGTATTTCGCGGGCTCATTATTGCCGGAATTTTTGCTACAATGATGGGCTCGACCTCGGCCGCGCTAAACGCGCTCGCCACTAGTTTCACAAAAGATTTTTATCTTCCCTACATTCGGCCGGGCGCTACCGACCGTCAGGCGATTCGCGCGGCGCGCATCGCCACTGCCGTTTTCGGCGTTCTCATGATTCTTGTTGCAACGATGGCCGCGAACGCTGTGCTCCAAGATGCGAAGCTGACCATCATTCCAATCGCGATCGGAATCCTCGGCTACACCTACGGAGCGTTGGTCGGAGTCTTTCTTCTCGGGATGCTAACGCGGCGCCGAGGCTCCGATGGCGCTAATGTTGTCGCCATGATAGTCGGGATTATATCTGTGCTCGTTCTGTGCAAGGTCACGATGCCGGCCTTCGATATTCTTGCGATGCTGCGAGGAAAACTCGTGGCTTCGCAATGGAACTTCGGATGGTTCATGCCGGATTGGTGGCCGAAAATTTCCTGGCCGTGGTTTGTTTTTGTCGGCTGCGTCGTCACTCTCTCGATCGCCGTTCTGTTTCGCACACCAGCGAGCCAGATAGCTGCTGCCGAGGCGCACGTCGCGCGTACGTCGGCTTAATCCTGTTTTTTCTTTTCACCGGCCAGCTTGATCGACAAATCGCGCAGTTGTCGCGGGTCGACATCGGCCGGCGACTGGGTCATCAGATCCATCCCGCGATTATTTTTCGGGAATGCCATCACGTCGCGGATTGTTTCCGCACCGCAAATCAACATCACGAGGCGATCGAGTCCGAGCGCGATCCCGCCGTGCGGCGGCGCGCCGAGTCGCAGCGCCCGGAGCAAGTGGCCGAACATCGATTGTCGATCTTGCGCGCTGATGCCGAGCGCCTCGAACATTTTCTCCTGCAACTGCGGCTCGTGAATTCGCAAGCTGCCACCGCCAATCTCCACGCCGTTAAGCACGACGTCGTATGCTTCGGCGCGGATCTCCGGAAACTTTTTCTTATCATCGAGCAATGACAGATCCTCGGCTTTTGGGCGGGTGAACGGATGATGCATCGCGTTCCACTTGTTTTCTTCCGCGCTCCAGAACAGCAACGGGAAATCTGTCACCCACAAAAAATCCCAGACGTCGAAGTCGGACTGGCCTTTAACAGAGGTACTTAGCAAATCCTGGATCTCGGCGACGCGGAGCCTGATTCGTCCGAGCACTTCGCAGGCGATGTCCCATTTGTCGGCGCCGAACAAAATCAGATCGCCTTCTTCAATCTTTAGTTTGGATTTCAAGGCCGTTTTCTCGGCCTCGCTGAAGAATTTCACGATCGGCGATTTCCATTCGCCGTTCTCGACCTTGATGAAAGCAAGACCTTTGGCGCCGAAAACCTTCGCGGTTTCCGTCAGCTCTTCGATCTGTCCCGCTTCCCGATAAGTCAGCCGATCGAACGGCGTCTTGATGTCGATGTTACGGGCAGCCTTGAAGATCGCCGCCAACATTTCTTCCGTCAGCGCGAAAATATCGTCCGGCGTGACGAACGATGCTTCGATGTCGATCTGGGTGAACTCCGGTTGCCGGTCGGCTCGAAGGTCCTCATCTCGAAAGCATTTTGCGATCTGAAAATATTTTTCGACGCCGGCGACTTGAAGCAGCTGCTTGTATTGCTGAGGCGCTTGTGGAAGCGCGTAAAACTTTCCAGGCACTAGCCGGCTCGGCACCAAAAAATCCCGCGCGCCTTCCGGCGTGCTCTTCGACAAAATTGGTGTTTCGATCTCGAGGTAACCTTGCGAATCGAGATAATCGCGCGTCGCTTTGGCGACGCGATGACGGATGCGCATGTTGCGGGACAACTCTGGCCGGCGCAGATCGTAATAGCGATAGGTCAGCCGCAGATCTTCGTTGTGGATCTCGGCGTCGATTGGAAACGGCAAATCGTCCGCCCGATTGAGAATTCGCAACTGGTTTGGAATTAATTCGATATCGCCGGTGGCGAGCTTTGAGTTTTCCGTGCCCGGTACGCGCGCCGCGACTTTCCCCGAAACTTGAATCACATCTTCGCTGCGCAAACCGTGCGCTTCTTTCGCAAGCTGCGCGTTCTCCTCCGGTCGAAAGACGACCTGGGTAATTCCTTCGCGGTCGCGCAGGTCGATGAAAATGACGCCGCCATGATCGCGCGAGACGTGGACCCATCCGGCAAGCGTCGCTTCCTTGCCGATGTCGGTCTTGCGAAGCGAATTGCAGTTGTGCGTCCGGTACATGGTCAGGCGGAACCGGAGACGTTGAAGAATTTTGCGACACTGTCCAGCAACGCGTCGCCGGCGATGAATAATTCCTGGCGCGTGGCGAGATTCTTCACCTTAACCTGCGGCCATTCGTCGCCGTAAAGAAGCGTGATCCGCGCGCCGACGTTTTCGGCCGTTTGAAATTGTTTCGCCACCTTGTCGCCCGTGAGCGGGTAATCGACGCGATAACCGCGGTCGCGCAGTTCCTGAATTTGTTCGAGCGCGTCGGAGCGTCGTTGCTCCTTGGCAATGACCACATAAATGTCGATCTTGTTTTGCTCTTTGACGGCCGCTTCCAGTTTCTCGCGGGCCGCAGCGCGATCACGTAGCAATTCACCGAGGACCACATCGCCCATCGCGAAACCGAGCGCCGGCATCGAAACCGCGCTGTCGCTAAGCTGTCCGATCAAATTATCGTAGCGTCCGCCGCCGGCAATCGCTCGCAGTTTTCCGGCGCGATCGAACACTTCGAAAACCGTGCCCGTGTAATAGGCGAGGCCGCGCACAATCCGAACATCGATATCGATGAAACCAGCGAGCCCGCGCGCGCCAAGTCCATCCACTAGCCGGTCCAGTTTCCCGCTGTGGCCGCCTTTGTCGAAGATCGAGAATACCCGGTGAGCGAGTTTGCCAAGCTTCGCCTCCGTTTTCTCGCGCGGTTCGCGGCCTGATTTATCGATCGTCTGCAAAACTTCATCCCATTTTTCGGTTGGAAGTTTTTGTTGCCGCAAAAAATCCGTCCAGAATTCGCGGTCGCTGATCCGAACGACGAAATCTTCTTCGGTCAATCCGAACGCGCGCAAAATGTCGATGCAAAGGGCGATCAGCTCGATGTCGGCGGCGAAATCGCTCTCGCCCATGATGTCGCAGTTCAGTTGGTAATGTTCCCGCAATCGGCCGCGCTGTTGTTTTTCGTAACGAAAGAACTGACCGATGGAAAACCACTTGAGCGGTTTCTTGAACGCGCGCTCGTGAGCGGCGACCACGCGCGCCAGTGTCGGCGTGAGCTCGGGCCGCATCGACACTTCGCGGTCGCCCTTGTCGGTAAAATTGAACAGTTGATCGACGATTTCGGCGCCGCTTTTTTTGCGATAGAGATCAGTCGGCTCGAGAAATGGACCGTCCCATTCCACGAATCCATAGCGCCGGGCTACTTCGCGCCAGCGCGCGAAGGTGTAGTTCCGCGCCGCACAGTCGCCCGGCAAAAAATCTCGAAAACCTGGGAGTGGTTGCATCATTTCAAAAACCAGGCAGCCCTTTGGCCGCGAACCATTTGTGCGGTCGAATAAGTCGCCGCTGCCTGAAGTCAAACTTCTTCACAAGAAAGAGCATTGGTTAACCAAAGCAAAGGACAACTATGAAAGAAACTACATTAGCGAAAATATTGGCCGTGGCTTGCGGATTGGGCCTCGTAACAGCGATGGCTCAAACCTCGACAACGGTCACAACAACCAAAGATGCTGCGACGGGGACCGCCGTGACCGAGACCAGTACGACCAGCGCGATCGGAACGATCGCCACTTATACACCCGGCACCGATTACATCACGTTTCGGACGAGCACAGATGCTGCGCCGGTCCGTTATTACTACACCAAGGACACAACGATTCTTGATCCGGAAGGTCAAATCGTGACTTGGTCGGCTGTGCGTCCAGATCTGCCCGCCACGGTTTATTACGTGCGCGACGCCGATCGCATGATTGTTCGCAAGATTGTGCTGAGCAAGCCGGCGGTGATCGAAAAGAAAGAAACCACGACTACGACAACCACCGAAAGACCGTAATTGAAGCGATCGGTAGTTGATTAAGATTCAAAGCGCTCGCGAAGAAATTTGCGGGCGCTTTTTTAATCCCCGTAGCCGCCCGGAAATTTTTGATGCCATTTCCACGCGCTCTCAATAATGGCATCGAGGGATTGAAATTGAGGTTTCCACCCGAGCTCACGCTTAATTTTTTCTGAAGACGCGATTAACCGCGGCGGATCGCCCGGCCGGCGCGGCTTTTCCACGATGTCGATCTTACGTCCGGTGATTTTGCGGCAGGAATCAATCACTTCGCGCACGCTCGCGCCGCCACCGGTACCGAGATTGTAAAAATCGCTATTGGCTGCGTTGAGCGCAAGGATGTGCGCGCGGGCAAGATCGAGAATGTGAATGTAATCGCGAATGCACGTGCCGTCCGGGGTTTCGTAATCGGTCCCAAAAATTTCGACGCTCGGTTTTTGTCCAAGCGCGACTTTGAGCACACTTGGGATCAAATGCGTTTCGACGCGATGGTCTTCACCAAATTTCGTTGAAGCCCCGGCGGCGTTGAAATACCGAAGAGAAGCGAATTTCAATCCGTGGATCTCCCCGTACCACCTGAGAATTTTTTCGAAGGCCAACTTCGATTCACCGTAGGGATTGATCGGTCGAGGCGGTGTCGTTTCATCAATCGGCACGCGCTCTGGCGGACCGAAAATGGCGCAGGTGGAAGAGAAGATGATTTTCCCAACACCTGCGGAGATCATCGCGTCAAGAAGATTGAGGCCATTGGCGAAGTTGTTGCGAAAATATTTCGACGGATTCTGCATCGATTCGCCTACGAGCGCGCTGGCGGCGAAATGCATGACGGCATCCGGCCCTTGCTTCGCCAGCGCCTTCTCGATCGATTGTCGATCTTGCAGATCGCCCTCGATAAATTCAGCGCGCTGATCGAGCGCGCGACGATGGCCTTCGCTCAGATTATCGAAGATCGTGACGCCGTGGCCTTCCTCGAGCAGCAGCTCGGCACAAACGCTCCCGATGTAACCGGCGCCACCGACAACGAGAATTTTCATTCTCGGGAGAATCGGCGGGCTCCGCCGTTAATCAATCCAAAGTGCGGCCCGAAGAGGTACGGGCCGAAGCCTGCACGGAAGTAGAAGCAACACCAGTGCGTGAAGACGGGGCCTTTTTCTGAAGTCCTGCAATCATCCGACGAACGGTCTGATGTTTCGCACGTGGGCCAAGCACCTTGAGACTCTTCTCCTCGGAACCCCATTGCAGAATGTCGATGTCGACATTGCGTACACCCCAGCGTTTCATCTCCAGTTTGGCCGGCTTGTAAAGATCGATCGTGCTGGTGCCGATCAGCGCGGTTCCGTAGTCGTCGATAATAAATTCCTCTCTTGTAGTGACGATTCGGAACCGAGTGCCGAGAGGGAAGCGCGACCAATCGGAGGCGGCGCTCATGACGTGATGGCCAGATAAATAGGCACCAAGCGCATTTCGACGTCCGCCTTTTTCGACGCGCGTGTAAGCAGTCGTGCGGACATTGGACATGCGGCCGAGGTGTGAGTTCGCGGCCTCGACAGCAGCCAGCGGTTTCTGCACAACAGATTGTTCTGCGCAACCAACGAGGATACAACCAACAGCAAGAACTATTGTAAGGTTAAGGCTCTTCGGCATTTGCAATACCGCGGCCTCACGTATCATCGAACTTCCTCCGGGCAAGTAATTATTTGCCAAAAGGAAATAACTGCCGCGGGATTGCACCCCTGACTTAGCAGCAAACTGCGGGCCAGTTTAACCGCGCGTTTGGCTGGAAAACTCGGTCGTGCAGTGCGGACAGCGCGTCGCCTTAATCGGAATTGTCATGGCGCAAGCCGGACATTCCCTGGAGAGGGGTTCCTTTGAGTCTCGCTTTAGTTTATTGATCGCGCGCACAAGCAGGAAGACGGCGCCCGCCACAATGAGAAAATTGATCGCAAGCGCAATGAAGTTGCCGTAATTCAACGTAATCGCGCCGACCTTGGCCGCGTCTGCCGGCGTGTGGAAATTCATGCTGCCGTCTTTGGCCGCGCGGAGAATGATAAACTTGTTCGAGAAATCGAGCCCGCCCGTAAACAAACTCAGCGGCGGCATGATGATGTCTTTAACCAGGGAATTGACGATCCCGGTAAAAGCCGCGCCAATGATCACCCCGACGGCGAGATCGATCGCATTTCCTTTGATTGCGAATTCCCTGAATTCCTTCCAGACACGCTTGAACCAGCTCATATCACGATGTTCACAAGTTTCTTCGGAATCACCACGACTTTGCGAATCTGTTTGTCGGCGGTGAGCTCTTGGATTTTTGGGAGTGCAAGAGCGGCGGTTTTGAGTTCCTCTTCAGCGGCTAAGATCGACATGTTCATTCGATCTCGCACTTTCCCATTCACCTGAACCACGATTTCGACTTCGTCTTCGACCAGAAACTTTTCGTCGTAACCTGGCCATGCCTGTTCGGTGATTTGGCCAGGTAACGTCAAATTTTCCCACAGCTCGGAACTCAAATGGGGCGCGAAAGGATTGAGCAGGACGAGAAAAGTTTGCACCGCTGAAATCGGTATCGTTTCGGCAGTGGTAAATGCGTTGACAAAGATCATCATCTGCGAGATCGCGGTGTTAAACGAGAGCGACTCGATGTCGTCGGTCACTTTCTTGATCGTCGCATGCAGGATTTTCTGCTGCGCCTTGTTAAGATTCACATCTCGCACCGCGGGCGATAATTCCCATTGGCCGGCCTGGTTCTCCGACATGATCAACCGCCAGACGCGGGCAAGAAACCGGGCGATACCTTCGACCCCGCGCATGCTCCACGGTTTCATCTGCTCGAGCGGCCCCATGAACATTTCGTAACAACGAAACGCATCCGCGCCGTATTGCTCGATTACATCGTCCGGATTGACGATGTTTCCGCGCGACTTCGACATTTTTTGGCTGTCTTCGCCGAGAATGATCCCCTGATTCACTAAACGCTGAAACGGCTCCGGTTTCGAAACGTAGCCGAGATCGAACAGCACCTTGTGCCAGAAACGCGAATAAAGCAGATGCAGCACCGCGTGCTCCGTTCCGCCGACGTAAAGATCGACGCCGCCCGGTTTCGAACCGCCCATCCAATACTTCTCAGCCTTTTCCCCGACAAAACGTTTGTCGTTTTGCGGATCGCAAAAGCGCAGATAATACCAACAGGAGCCGGCCCATTGCGGCATCACGTTCGTTTCGCGCGCGGCTTTCTTTGAGTAACGAATCCAATCTTTTGCCTTTGCGAGCGGCGGTTCGCCGGTGCCGGTCGGCTTGTAATCTTCCAATGGCGGCGGCACCACCGGCAGTTCAGTTTCATCGAGCGCGCGATGTTTTCGGTGCCGCCCGTCCGGCACGGACTCCCAAACGATCGGGAACGGCTCGCCCCAGTAACGCTGCCGCGAAAAAAGCCAGTCGCGCAGTTTGTAATTAATCGCGCGCTTTCCCTGGCCACGCTCCTCCAGCCAGGCAGTGATCTTTCTCTTCGCGTCCGCGCTCGTTAGGCCGTTGATGATCGGCGAGTTGATTGCGACGCCTTCGCCGGCAAATCCAATTGCCGGTTTATCTCGTGTTGGCTGAACAACCTCGACAATCGGCAGATCGAATTTTTTCGCGAATTCCAAATCTCGTTCGTCGTGCGCCGGCACGCCCCCGATCGCGCCGGTGCCGTAACCAAGCAGCACATAATCGGCGATCCAGATTGGAATCTTTTTGCTGTTCGCCGGGTTGACTGCGTAAGCGCCTGTAAAAACGCCGGTCTTCTCTTTCGCAAGTTCCGCTCGTTCAAGATCACTTTTGCGAGCGGTCTTTTCTCGATACTCGCGCACCGCCAGCCACTGTTCTTCGGTCACGATAAGATCGACCAGTGAATGTTCCGGTGCGAGCACCAAGAACGTCCCGCCGTAAAGCGTGTCAGGGCGAGTCGTAAAAACGCGGATTATTGCGTCCTGATTCTCGATTTTAAAATCGATCTCTGCGCCCTCGCTTTTTCCGATCCAATTTCGCTGAAGTAATTTGATTCCTTCAGGCCAATCGAGGTCTTCCAATTCGTCGATCAATCTCTCGGCGTAAGCCGTAATGCGTAACATCCATTGCCGCATCGGCCGCCGGACGACTGGAAATCCGCCCACTTCGCTTTTTCCATCAACCACTTCTTCGTTCGCCAGGACAGTGCCGAGCTCAGGACACCAGTTTACCGGAACATCAGCCACGTAAGCGAGCCGAACTTCATCCGGATTCTTGCCGCGATACGTTTCGATCGGCTCGGCCTTGTTCGTTTTCGGATTGAACCAGGAATTGTAAATCTGAAGAAAGATCCACTGCGTCCATTTGAAATAGCCCGGGTCGGTCGTGTTGATTTCGCGTTGCCAGTCGTAGGAAAAACCGATCCGTTTCAGCTGCGATTTAAATTTAGCGACGTTCTCGCGCGTGGTGACGGCCGGGTGCTGACCGGTTTTGATCGCGTACTGTTCGGCCGGCAAACCGAACGCGTCCCAACCCATTGGATGTAAAACGTTGAACCCGCGCATCCGCTTGTAACGCGCGATGATGTCGGTCGCCGTGTAACCTTCCGGATGTCCGACGTGCAAACCAGCGCCGCTCGGATACGGAAACATATCGAGGACGTAGAATTTCTGTTTGCGGGAATCGAACTTTTTCTCGCCTGGATTCGGTGCGTGAAAAATCTGGTGCTCATCCCAAATCGTCTGCCACTTGGGCTCAATCTGATTGAATGGATATGGTTTGCGGCGGTCGCTGCTCATGCGAAGAAGAATGCGAAAGGATGCAACTGCTTCTCGCTACACGCAACGCGCACAAAACGCGCGAGTTTCGTGAGCTGCTCGGCCACGATTTCGAAGTGGTCGATCTCAGTTCGTCTTCCGAGATCAAAATACCGAAGGAAACGGGCAGGACATTCCAGGAGAACGCCATTCTGAAAGCGGTCACCGTTTCAAAAGATCGACCCGCCTTCGCTAATCGCCAGTCCGGCTCGGACCTACGGCGCGGCAGGCATCTACTCGTGATCGCGGATGATTCGGGCCTCGAGGTCGATTTGCTCGCCGGCGCGCCGGGAATTTATTCAGCGCGCTACGCAGGTGAAAACGCGAGCGACGTAGAGAACGTCGACCAATTGCTTTGCGAATTACGCACGCGAAACGTCGATGGCAAAAAACGATCGGCACGGTTCCGGTGCGTAATCGCGCTGGCGAAAAACGGGAAGCTGCGCGGCACGTTTGAAGGCGTAGTCGAAGGAACTGTTGTCGATCCGCCCCGCGGAACCGGCGGCTTCGGTTACGATCCAGTGTTCCAACCAGATGGATTCAAGGAGACGTTTGCCGAAATGGCGCCTGAGTTAAAAAACAAAATCAGTCACCGCGCGAAAGCGATTGCGGCAGTACGTGAAGCGATCTGAGATTTTTTCCGCCGAGCGCCGAAAATTAATGCGGAGGCGGGGGAGCTGGCGGCGGCGCGCCGGGAGCACCAGGAGTGCCGGGCGCAGCAGCAGGCCCACCCTGGGCCGCGCGGATTTGATAGCCGACTTTTTGAATCCCGGCCCGTCGGACTTTATCGAGCACAGTAACGACATCACCATGCCGCGCCATGCCTTCAGCGCTGATCGAAACTTTGATTCCAGGATTCGCTTCGTGCAATCGGTAGAGTCGCGACATGATTTCCTCCTCCTGAACATATTGCCCGTCGAAACTGACGGCGTTACCCGCACCGACGCGGACCGATACATAATCTTTCACCTGGGTCGGTGGTGGCGCCTGCGCCGACGGCAAAGCGACCTTAATTCCTTTCATGTGAGTCTGGCTCAAGCTCACCATCATGAAGCTCGCCAGCAGAAAGAACATGATGTCGATCAATGGAATGATCTCGATGCGAGCGCGTTTGTGCGGAATTGGTGAAGCAACTTGCATAAAGTTAGTAGGACGCTCCACTCATCGTGTAAGTGATCGGAACTTTTACTCGCGGCGCGGCTGCCCCTGGCCGGAACCGCCACCGCCTGAACGTGCTGGTGGTGGAGTTATCCAGAATCGGGCTGCCGATGCTTTGCGCCATCGACGCGTCAGTGACATTGCCACTGGCCACGTCAACCGTGAGAATCGCGACACCGCTGCCCATGACGTGACGGCTACGGGCTTCGTATGGATAATCCGGTTTGGGCGCAAATACTGCCACCGCTTTCGCGCCAGTGATCGACATCGTTCCAGTCACGCCTGCTTGCGGCGCCTTCACCGGACCGGCGGGCTTGGCCACGTTTTTAGGTGGCGGCGGTTTTTCTTCGTGGAACTCCGGCGCCACTTCCGGAACCGGCGGCGGTTCGGGAATGGGAATATCTTCCGGTGGCGGCGTCGGCTGATCTTCCGGTTGCAGCGTCGCTTCGACTGTTGCCGTTGGGATGTTCGTCAAATCGACCAGCGGAGGCTCGCTCTTAATTGCCGCAATGCCCACCGAGGCCAGATGGATCGCAATTGCGCCGCCGAGAGCGGCCCAGAATTGCCAGCGCGGAGGCGGTCGATATAGAAGCGGTCCAGGCATCGTTGGTTATCTTCCTCCTCCGGGCACGCCTTTGAGCGCTTCGCTTTTGATTTCGAACGCGACCTTGTAAAAACCAACCGACCGCAAGATGTCGAGGACACGGATAATATTGAAGTGGACCGTGTCCGCATCGCCACGAATGAAGACTTTCGCTTCCGGATTCTCGTCATGCACTTTTTTCAGCCTGGCGGTCAGTGTGTCGTAATTCATCTCTTCCTTGTCAAAGAACGGGACGCCGTTGGAATTGACCGAAACGCTGATGTAATCCTTCTTCGACTGCGTTTCGCCGGATTGGCCGGTGGGAAGGTTCACTTTCATGCCCTTCATGTGCACCTGGCTCAAACTCACCATCATGAAGCTCGCCAGCAGAAAGAACATGATGTCGATCAACGGAATGATCTCGATCCGCGCCTTCTTATGAGGAACCGGCGAGCTGACGCGCATAAAAACCTCCTAGATGGAGGAGCCTTTGGCTGAACTCGGGGTGCGGCCCCCAATTGCCACTTCACGGCGTTCCTTACTTTGGGCTTCGAGCATAACTTCAAGGTGGCCCCGGTTTGCAATTCGAACTCTAAGTTAGACACGCGTGACGTGAAAAAGTTAAACGGAATCAGCGAGAAGATGGCGATGCCGAGACCGCAAGCAGTGGCGATGAGCGCCTCCGCGATACCGCCGGTAACAGCCTGAATAGCCAATTCTTCGTTGCCCAAGAATCGGAAGGACCGGATCAATCCGGTGACCGTTCCCAACAAACCGAGCAACGGCGCCAGTGTAACCAACGTATCCATCACGACGAGGAATCGGCCGGCGCGCTTGATCTCGATGCCGGCAGCAACCTGCAGCGCGCCCTGCAACGACGCGTGCTGATGGTTCAAACCGTTCCACATCATGCGTAGCACTGGATCGCGTGAATCGCGCGAAAGCCGTGATGCTTCTGCGACGTCGCCGACTTCAATGGCCGTGAAAACCTTTTCGATCCGTTTCGGGTCGCGCCGGAACCAGCGCCCACCCCACCAGAAGATTCGCTCGATCACGACCGTCAAGGCGACAATCGAAACGAGAAGAATCGGCCACATGATCGGACCGCCCTTTCGGAAATTGTCGATGATGAAATTGTTACTCCAGCGGTTGTTGCGCCGGAGCACCGGGCTGGGCAGGTGCACCCGCCGCGGGCGGTCCCGGTGGTGGCGGCTGTTGTGCAGGCCGTTGCGGCGGCTGAGCAAACGCGCTCAATGCGATGAAGCTGAGACAGAGAGTAAGCAATGTTTTCATAATGTCGGCGGAGTTGAGTTTACTGCTCGGCACATCTCCTTTATTCCAAATCGGTTGGACGCGAGTCGAGCAAAAGTTTTCACTTTTCTTGAGCGACGCTCCGCTTGGGCGCGAACGTCACTTATATTTCGCATGAGGCATCGTCCGAGGATGTAAGGGTCGATTAAGAATCACGCGCATTGATCACGCGATTCCGCAGCGGCGGCCAATCACCGACGCGCGCTTCCAATTCGTCTCCGGCACGGATCGGTCCGACACACGACGGAGTTCCGGTCAAAATCACATCCCCCGGCAGCAAGGTCAGCGATTGGCTGGCGAAGGAAACGATCTCCCTGACCGAATAAATCATCTGACTCGTGCGCGCCTTCTGCCGCACTTCGCCGTTTTGACGCAATTCCAGCGGCAGATCGCGAACGTCGACATCGCTGTAAACGAACGGGCCGATTGGCGTGTAGGTGTCGAACGATTTGCAGCGCCCGAATTGTTTTTCCGACTTCTGTAAATCGCGGTCGCTAATGTCGAGGCCGATGGTGT